>Ga0307942_1001082_pt1 | contig 21126 bp, 23 predicted proteins | sample OrgLakmetagen175_FD_201846 | JGI IMG/M metagenome (GOLD analysis project Ga0307942, IMG submission 201846) | Saline water microbial communities from Organic Lake, Antarctica - #175 | ecosystem: Environmental > Aquatic > Non-marine Saline and Alkaline > Saline | place: Antarctica: Organic Lake... | reverse complement strand
CTCTCTCTCTCTCTCTCTCTCTCTCTCTCTCTCTCTCTCTCTCTCTCTCTCTCTCTCTCTCTCTCTCTCTCTCTCTCTCTCTCTCTCTCTCTCTCTCTCTCTCTCTCTTTCTCTCTCTCTCCACCTGCTGCCCATTCGTGCCACCGCTATTGCTGACTCCTGAAACGCATCAAAAAGCTACACGCCACTCTGTGAGCCACAAGATCAATGGTGCAGTTTGTGGCCATTTCCACAGCCGTGCAACCTTCTTATTATCATGCAACCTTTAAGAACTTGCAACCTTTCCTAATAGTTCATGCACTCCTTTCTTTGCCTGACAACACAGTGAGGCCCAACACTTAACAGAGGCTGTAAACGAGCTGGAGGGGGACAAGGACAGTGCCATGGACCGTGCCAATGCCGCACTGGCTAGCTCCCATGCCAATAAAACTGAGCTCGCCTGCGTTCGCCAGGTGTGTGTGTGTTTGTCATGTATGTACTTGCTTAATGAGTAGCAGACACTCAGGTGGATGTGCCATTGCATGGCATCAAAGAAGGTAAAGGCATTGGAGGATGAGTGCCTGAGGATAGGTGCATCTACAGACACATCAATGCTCCCCACCTTCTGACATGAAATTAAAAAGGACACAAACAAAAATGTGCGCACACACTCAAACACACAAATGCACTTGCAGCTGCTGAGTGGCTTAAACGATGGCTTCATGCGCCGGCTGCACAATATTGAGGACAACCTGTCAGGTCACCCCTCATCAGAACACAAAATGCCCTATGGAAGTGGTGCTGGGTCTCGCAGGATCAACCAGGATGTGAGGGGTACGCCCGTGAAGTCGGGATTGGGCCGCACAGGTGTGACAGAGCTGAAAGCATCTCATGTAAAAGTGGTGCTGGGTCACGCAGGAAATTCCGGGATGCGAGGGGCACAAACAAAGTCATGCTTAGGCTGCACAAATATGACGGGGTTTTCGTGTGCATGCATATTTGCATATTTGCTTCGTAGTCAAAAGATGGGCCCGACAAGTTATCATATCACTAGCTTGTCAGGCACACCCATCTACTCTCGTACCCACAACATCACACACGTGTGCACACATGCACCCTAACAAACTCTCTCTCACACACACACATGCGTACACAAATGCGCACGCTTAACCACACAGATAAGCGCACACTAAACCACACAACTGCACGCGCTAAACCACACAAATACGTGTACACACACATACACGCATACACACACAACCACCAGTGCAAACGCACACACACGTGCACAAATGTATGCAAGCTTGCACACATGTACGCACATACTCAAGCATGCTTCAACTGTTTTGCTTCATTTTTATCGAGCCGTGCTGCGCATAGCCCCAGCAGCAGTGTCAAATGATGAAGTGCTCCCCCTCTCCTCTTATCCATCTCAGTACACCTTCCAAACCCCAGTCCCTGACCATCTAATCCTGTCCAAACCCTAGCCTCTGAACTCGTGCACTCTAGGTCTTCAAATCATTGTTGCACAAATTGCAAAGCAGGTCTTCAAGCTAAAAGTTTCACTCTTGAAAGTTTTAACCGCCTTTCCCAAACAGAAACAAACACTGCAGGCTCTAGTATGTTGTCAAGCCCCCCCCACCCACACACACACACACACACACTGACACCCACCCACATATACACACTGCATGCTCCGATCTTTGTCTTTGAGCTGCAATTAGAACCGCCATCCCTGCACACAAACACACACATACACACACACCGCAGGCTCTAGTGTGTCATCAAGCTACGAGGCACCTGCCCCTGTGCCTCAACAGCAACAGTCCACGAGCGTCCTCGCTACCATTGGACCGGCAGAGGAACAGCTGTTTGTGTCGAGGATCATGGAACAGGTCATGGCAGAGGTGCGTGAGTGCGTGCGTGTTTGTGTGTGTTTCCGTGCATGTGTGTGCATGCATGTGTGTGTTTTGCGTGTTTTTTTGCGCGTTCATTTGTGCACGCATGCATGCACGTGTGCGTACAAAGCGTGCTTGAGGTTGGGCCTGTGATGTAGAGTTGTGGTTCAATCATTCTCTTGTAACCAAATGCCTTTGTAGGATGCAGGGAGGTGTTTGTGTTGGCAATTAAGGCGGTGTTGTTGGTGTGCATGCACGCGCAAGTCTAGGCACGCTTAATGTTGTTTCAAAAACACACCTTTTGTGACCCTGTATGCCTTCTCAAAATAGGCAGGCAGGCAGGCTCTTGGGAAATGAAGCAGTCAAGTTTAAGCAATTGAAGGTGCTCCCTGTCTCACTTACACTGTGGTCGGTCTTCCATATTGCACACATTGAACTGTGGTCAGTCTTTCATATTGCACACATTGAACTGTGGTCGGTCTTTCAGATTGCACACATTGCACCGTGGTCAGTCTTTCATATTGCACACATTGAACTGTGGTCGGTCTTTCAGATTGCACACACTGCATTGTGGTCGGTCTCTCAGATCGCACACATTGCACTGTGGTCGGTCTTTCAGATCGCACACATTGCACTGTGGTCGGTCTTTCAGATTGCACACACTGCATTGTGGTCGGTCTTTCAGATCGCACACACTGCACTATGGTCGGTCTTTCAGATCGCACACATTGCTCTGTGGTCAGTCTTTCATATTGCACACATTGCACTGTGGTCGGTCTTTCAGATTGCACATAATGCTCAACGTTTGTGTGCTCAGATTGGGCCGGGCCTGGAAGCAGCAGTGCGGGACACAGAACAAGCAGCAGGCGCCATGGGAGAAATTGATACCATGAAAACCGGGGTGGCCAAGGCGACAAAAAAGGTAGGTGCAGGGGAAAGGTGGGATGTGGGCAGATGTGTGTTTTTGTGCATGTGCATACACACAACACACCTGTACATACATGTAAATGTAGGTGGACGAGCTTTCCGCTGGCTTGATGTTAGTCACCACGCGGTTGAATGAGCGCCTGTCACAAATGGAGCGGTCCTTGAGGGCTGCAGTGGGCAACGCTAAAGTGCGTAAACTGTGCTTTTATGTGAACAGAACAAGTGTGAACAGAACAAGTTCCCATGTTCATTAGTCATAAGTGATGCTGGATCATGCGCACGCGTGCACAGCATTAAATCCCCCAAAAATGCATGCATGTACACACAAAAAAGTAACAATGTGTGTGATCTTGAGTGGAAACAAGCAAACACACAACAGCAGCCAGAGGGGCCCCGCTGCTCGCGCCCTTTTTGGATCACCAGCCCCTGCGTTGCACGTGCGTGCATTTACACTCTCTCTCTCTCTTTCTGCCTCCCTTCTCAATTTATAGCACAAAACAGCATGTTACCGTACGATTTTGCAGCAGCCGGACGTCTCGATTACAGCCTCCTGACTGGCCTGATAAAATACTTCCGTTGCCTGCAAAGTTATTATTTGCGTTATCATAGCTGTGGCTTATTCTATGCCTTTGCACGTGACCGTCTGCTTGGAGACTTTCCTGCCAAACAATACCCTGCATGTGCAAACGACATTTGCCGTCCTTCCTCTGCATCTGCCACCAACTTTGAGGTCAGTGACTCAGAAACTGCTACCAAATAAAGTGCTTACAACTTTTCTACTCTACGTACCGCAGAAAGCTACTGGTGAGGAGCCTCCCCCCCCCAACAACTCGGAGACGGTGTTCAATAACATGATGCTCGCCACACGCTCAAGTGCGGGCTCAGAGATGAGCAACATCACGCAGATGCGTGTTCAGCCTAGGCCTCTTTCCTCTGCTGTGGCCCAAAAGAGACAGTCTCTGGAAAGGGCAGAAACACTGAACCAGCCCCAGCAGCGCCGAGGCCCTGTCTCAAGGTAGGGTTTTGTTGAGGGTGTGCGAGTGTGTGTGTGTGTTTGTGTGTGTGTGTGTGTGTGTGTGTGCATCTGTGTGTCAAAACATGTGAGTCATCAGGGGAAGGGGGATGGAATGTAGCCTCTGAGGTTTATTGTTAGGAGCGAGGTGGATTGTTGGCAAGCACTGACGACTGACATATACAACTATGTTGTATTAGCCAGGGCACGTGGCCCTTTTACTATGTGGAACATAATAACATGATGTGTTTCTGAGAGTTGGTAGAAAAGGATTGTGTGCATGGGTGGCGGTTTTTTGTGTACATCATGCTTCTCTTTTACCAAAGTGAGTGGCGTGCGTGTATGTATTTAGGGGGGGGGGGGGCGTGCAAATGCGCCGCACAGTCTTCCCCTAGTAGTAGTTTATTTTCTTCTTATAGCAGGTGTGTGTTATTTGTGGCTTAGTGTCTCCTAACAGAGGTCCTTATATGCATAGGCTAGAAACCAACGTTGTCTCTGGTGTTGACAGTCTACACCATAAGCCTGTAGGTCATTGTTTGAGTAGAGACAGTTGACAAAAGAAGAGGGGCATTGCCGCGAAAGACGCGTCCCGCGTTTTATCAAAAGATGCTTCCCATATTCTGATCAGATGCACGTCGGTGACCATAAGTGGATGGTTGCCATAAGTGGTCATGTTTGTGTATGTGTGTTTTTGTGTGTATGTGTGTATGTGTGTTTCCCATCCATAGTGGAGGCACCAAGAGCACAGATCTGGCGTAGGCAGGTCACCCGCACGTAATTGCAGGAAGTGTCACACAAAGTCCCACACACACATGCATCCAAACACGTGCAAATACATGTGCTTAAGCACACGCAAACATGCATGTGCAAACTTGCATACATGCGCAGGACAAATTCGGGGAGCTACTCCTACAAGAACTCAGGCTCCGTGTTCAGATCCTCAGAGGATGGCCACAGCGATCGAAGCAGCCCAGCACCTCATCGTAATCGTTTGCTGCACCCTAATGACACAATGAGGTGTGTGTGTGTGTAGGGTGTGGGCCACGCATGCAAGTATGTGTATGTGCTTATGGTTTTGTGTATATGTATCTGTGTGTGTGACAGAAAAGTGTCAGACAAAGGGCTTACTTAAGACGTGCATTTCATAAAAACCTACCTATAGCCTGGTTGCCACTTGATTCACTAGCGCACAGTGTGGGCACAAGAAAAGCAGAAGCCGAGGCTCTTAGATCGTACAATCTTGCATGCTTTCCTATTTCAACATAGTAGAAAGAGGTGATGAAGTGTTAAACTAGTGAGATAACATACCTTTATGGAAAATTAGTACAGACATGTATGGTACATAAGGCTGCTTGTCTTGTGTAATTTTGGTGAACCCTATCTTTCTTCCACCTCATCATCACTGCAATGCTGCAATACGCAGAGGGATGCCAAAAGCAATGTGCAGGTGCCTGAATGACAACACTCAACTTCTGATGCATTGCTTCTGAGCCTTTTTTCATTTGCAGGAGTACCCCGCAAAGCCCTCCCTGCAATGCCTCCAATCAGCTGATGATTTAGATAAGAGAACTTGTTTTCACTTCGCCCACGACCCTTTCAGCGAGGCGCCATCCCTCCCACACGCACCAAGCTGCACCTTACCCTGGACTTTATATCATTACTACAGGGGCACACCGATGAAGCCAAACTCCCCTCCGACACTGAGCCCAATCATCTCTGACGGCTCCAACGGTCCTACTTCCCACCCTGCTGTGCCGCCAGCCTCCGGCCGTAGCTCAGGGCATTCTGCAGCACATATCAGCGGGTCAGGCTCTTCGTCCCTGCAAGGCACTTCAACCACTGTTTTGCCGCAGGTGCGTGCATGTGTGTGAGTGTATGTGTGTGTGTTTGCGTGCGCACACGTGTGCCTGTGTGTTCATAGGTTTGTGTACGCATGTGCTTGTTAGCATGCATGTGTTAAATATGCATGCATGTTGCACTTGCCATGCATAATGCTAGCTAGACCCTTGTATTCCCATGGATAATCATTGGTGGTCTTATTCCTTGACGCACGCAGGTTCAGTGTCAGCAGATAATTACTTGGTCCTTGGTTTGTGTGCGCAGTGCACATTCATACACAATGCAGCTTACGATATAATGGTACATGATCAAGGAGTGCAAGATTGCTGCAATAACTTACGCAATATGTGTATAAGCACTGCAATCCTGCATCCCTGCGTTGCTCTTGCTCGATGGAATTATATGACAAGGGGTGCCAGCTCGCTGCACAGCTGCACAGCTGCTGTTGGTGGCAGGGCGGTGTGTGTTGTCCACTGCATGGCAGGTGCCCCGTGCAGCACATGCTCAGCAGGCGCCATGCAGTACAATTCCCTCCAGTCATGGGTCCGCATCACGATTGTGCTGCTCATTTGTCGATCGACAAGCTCAATGAACACTGAAAGAACACAACACTAGCAGCGTCCTGCAGTCCTGATATCTGAGCCATCTGTCAATGATCCACCATTATACTCACGTGCTTCTCTTGTTTGTTTGGGGCTCAATGGAGTAGACAAAAAGGGAATGACAAGGCCTTGTACATTGAGGCAATTTGCGGACCTGCTAATCCTTGGACCTTCACACTGCATACACATACACATACCTACACAACACACACACATACACAGGCAAGGCAGGGCATTGGATCAGGGAAAATGCCGGCTGGTGCCTCCGACGCTTTCAGGAGCAGGGTGGCAGGTGCGTAAATGTTGCCTACATAAAGAACAGTGACGCACGCTTCTCATAAACAACCTTCCTAACAGTACTCAGAAATGTTCCTAACCTGTTGCTGGATACTTTAGCTCATCAAACACCTCACTAGAGAGGGAAAGTACTTTAGCTCGTTCACACAAACTTACACACACATACACACACGCATGCACCATACACACAGGCCCAAACACACTCGGTTCTTGAAGTGTTTAATCAAACAGTTAAAACTTGTATGTTTTTATATGTTCTTTGAGTAGCACAAAGCGCTACTGGACTTCAGTATGCCATCTAATCCCAAATTATTTTAATTTGTCAATTAATTTCCTTAAACAGTTGAAACACGTGTGTACTGCCTATCTGGAAGGTACCAACAAAACTAGCAAAACATTGCTGCTTGCTTGGTTCTCCTGTAAACCTGCAGGTGTGGCTGTACGTGGAGGTTTGAATGTCTGTGTGTGTTTCTCTCTCTCTCTCTCTCTCTCTCTCTCTCCCTCTCTCTCTCTCTCTCTCTCTCTCTCTCTCTCTCTCTCTATCTCTCTCTCTCTATATATATATATTTATATATATATATCCCTCTTTCTCTCTCTGAATGTGTCTGTGTCTGTGAGTGTGTGTGTGTGCAACCTAGAAATACAACAAATAGCAGAGCACGCAAACTGATGCAGCAAATGAGGCGGAGGAAAGCCCTTGTGTTAACAACAAGGAACTGTGCGTTGCACTGGATTCCATGCTCCTGGAAGGCAGCTCTTCTTTGCATGAACCGAAAACTTTTTGTATCGGCTTTGCAGGTCTCATGGCTGAAGGGAAAATTGGTAATGGGCGGAGAACGTCTGACAGCTCGGGCAGGATGCGCAAGCTTTGAGAAGCGATGTGGTGCAATGTACAGCTACAAGTTAGAAGTGTGTTTTTCACTTTAAGGAACCTCCTAACTGTCTGAAAGGATGTGCAAGCACCAGGAGTTTTCAGGTTGCAAATTAAGTATTGGCTCGTTAAGCGATGGATAAAATTACGCGTTGCCCTGTTAGGTACTTCTTACAATTGTGCACTCCAAATGCAAACTACAATCAGCACATTAACCTGAGGGCAGTTTCAGTGTTAGTGTAGCGGGCTGGTGGTTATGATTATGGTGGGGGAGATTTGCATAGTGTATGGGAGCTCCGTGAAAAGTTTGAGCACAAAGCACGCATGGAACGCCCGCTTTGTTTTCCTTGTGAGTGCTGTCCAAGTTCTCAGTAGTTCTTACTTGTGTAATCCAGCTTGCAGTGTGGCAGGTGTCCGGAAGACCGGTTTTTAGGGACACTGCTTCTTTTGCTTTGTATGATTGGGATTGACACATAGAGGCAGACTCTCTCTGTCGGAGGATGGAGAGGAAAAGTGGGGGACGGTTCTACTTACAAGTGTTTGGCCTAGGGGCATGCTCGTTTTAAGAAGACGTTGAGTCGCTGCTATAGGAAAACGATTGCACTTGCTAAGCAGTCTGCAGTTTTTCCAAGGCAGCTGAGGGACTGAAAGGCCTTTTTTGAGGACAGGCGTGCGTGTATTTGTGTGTGCTTGCCTGCTCCCTGCTATTTTTCCTGTTCTAGTTAGAGAGGCACGCAGACCGTAGTGGCGGGTCAGGGTGCTGTATTTTTAACCCAGATCAAATTCCTAATCAGTTTAGAACTGAGTTGCTTATACTATGTAACGAACATATTGGAACATGATTTCTAATCTTACTTTTTAGGCCTTTACAACGCGCTGCTACATACTACTTGTATTTTTGGCGCACATACTGCTATGTTGGCACTTTTGTGCACATGTATCTTCATGTAATTGCTTCGAGTTGCAGCTTTGCAAGGTGAAAATGAAAGAGAAGGCTACGCTGGGTTAGCTTACAGAATGATTTATGGGAAAAGCAGGATAAGAGCTATTACATCTCCAGATAGCGTAACACCACCAAATGTTTTCTTGCGTCATTTCTCTGTAACGTGCAGCTGTAAAAGACGCAATACAAGTGTCAATTGTTGAGAATCTCTAATGAAAATGTCAACTTTAGAAGATTGGTGGTGGGCCTTCTCCATCATGCATAATGGTAGTATTGAGTGTGGTATCCTTTTGGTTGTGTATCAAATCTGTGCGGCAGCAAGTAACATTTTATTTCCCCAGGCAAATACTTGCATTCTTGTGAAATGTTGAAAGACAAACAATAGGAAGTGCCAGCTTTTTTTGCCAGAGCAAATTACCGTCACTGCAAAGTATAAGACACAACACATCTACTAATAATTTGGGGTGCTTTCGGACCGAGAATGGCCTCCAAGGTGGAAAAACCATCCAGCAGAGGAGTGAGTTCTTTGCAATTGTCCCTAATGCTTCTACCAGTCCTGTACGTCCACGCCTGTGCGCTCTGTGCTCATACTCGTGTGTCTATCTGCTAATGCTATTACTCATCTTTGGTTAACTGCCACACCACTGTCCCTTCCCGGAGCTGGGACCGTTTACACATTTTCAGTCTCGTGTTACATGCCAATATGACTAGGCGGTCTCTGAGTAATCCCCTCTAATGGTACCTCTTAGAATGCTCACATGCTGTCAATTGATTACCAAAACTATTAAATCCAGAAGATAAGCAACGGTTATCAATTAGACTGGCACATCCAGCTTATTGAACAAGACATACATAAACTCTCAACTGTCAACCAACTAACTGCTCGCTCTGTCACACGATTCGCCGCTGCCACTGATTAGGGGTGACATTATACACGGTTTTACAGTCTTAGCCAGGGAAGTGCTGGAGTTTATCTAGCAGCAGGGCCCGCAGCAAAAAAGTGATGAGCCAGAACATGTTTGAAACCCCTCGTTGTGAAAAATAAAAAACTACGCGGGCAGTGAAAACCACTCCCCACATTGATTAAGGAAAAGAAAGCTACTTCGTCACAAACAATATTGTGCCTTTCCCCCCTTTATAAGGATGTTTTGTAGGTGTTACAAATCTGTGGTGCTACAACAAACACCTTTCACATTTCAACGTTGATTACATACGCAACCTAGCAGTCACACTATTTGACTGATGGCTTAACCTGTAATCAAACTCTGTATTACTTGCAAAAGCTCTGGTTACTTATCCTCCTTTTAGACTTCCCAGGTGCTTCTTGACCTTCCTCAAGCCTCAAGATGTCAATTGCAGTGTGGCTCGTCTCAGGCTTTGTGTCCACACCCTTCGCAATGAAACAGCAACTTGGAATTCCACCTCTTCCCCTACTTGTATCACTTGCATTATTGCCTAGCAATGTATGACTGATGCCTTTATGCCTACAATAGATGGTGTGCATTACCTCCAAGCAAGGCTATGGCAACTATTCTCCTTGCTGCCTTTCCAAGTACATGTTCCTTGACCTCCCTCGAGATGTCAATTGCAGTGTTGCCCGTTTTCGACTGCGTGTCCACACCCTCCGTTGTGAGACAGTGACATGGAACCCCAGGAGATTTGCGTCCTTATTCTCAGAGACAAGATGCAGGACGTATTTGCCTTTTTGCACCAGAACAACAACAAACTCCATTTTTTCTTACACTAATTGCTTTTTATGAGCAGGCTAGCAGTCGAACGTATTGACTGAAGGCCTTTTTCTTGTAAACCTTGACTGACGCCTGTATCTGCAACTTCTGTAATACTACTTGACTACTTGCGTTTATAATGTAGTTTCAAACCCTTGTAAACCTTGAATCACTAGTGTAATTTCGTAGTTTCGTACGTCTTTTTTGACAGGCTTTAATAGTCAGGGCACTGTCTGGTATGAGTAAAGGAGCAATTTGGTGCAAGCACCTGAAAGCTCCTCTTCGCCAACAATAGAATTGTCGCCACTTAGTGAGAATCGTGGGGGTCGTGTGCAGAGACATACTTCTGCACACTTTGGCTGTGTTTTGACAAAACAGGCTCAGCTAGATCACTTCTCCCTCTCTCCCCTAGCTAATCAAGAGAAACCACTCATGCTATAAATTCAGCGGCGGCGACAATGACAAACACAAAGATCACGCCAAAAGGGCCAATAAAGTTCAGGATAGGCACACTGTAAGCAACAAATATATCGTCGTGTGAAATAGCCCAACAAACTGCTGGAAAAAACGATGCCGTTTTCAGTGTAAGCATATGTTACAAACAGATTTCTTCTTGCTGCAGCATCACGCTTAAGGTAGCGTTTGCAAGTTCATAAGTACCACAAAAGCAATGCACGCTTCTCTCCTTTCCCATCACTCTCTCGCTCTCTCTTGCACTCTTGTTCTCTGTTCAGCATACCATGGCCGCACACGACTGCACAAATTATGATGAAAACGACACTCCGCAAATCACTGACAATCAGTGTCCTGCTATTGCAGCGAAACAAAAAACAATGGCGTCAGGACTAAGGTACACATCACACACACGCACACACACAGCATGCACGCACACATACACACCTCTAAACACCTACGGCAATGAGGGAAATATGGGAGCAGGCAAGCCAGCAGTTGCCGAGTGCCGCCACCCCGAACAAAGCACTAAGTTCACATCATCCCTGACGGTCACACCGAAAATCACACGGACAAAGTCTCATTTGTTCTGCAGCGCATCTTGCGACCCTTTTGGCGGTTGCTGCTGCTGCTGCTGCTGTGACTGTGGCTGCCCTGCTGGCCATGCCGATGAGGGCAGTTCTCCATTCCTACTGACCTCGCCTTGTAAAGATGCAGAGGGAGAGGTGGAGGGCTGCTGCTGCTGTTGCCAGCCACTGCTGGCAGGACCGCTGGGGCTAGTGCTGTCTGCGCTGGCTAAGGGCATGCTGGCAGAGGGAGGAGAATTTTTCTGCAGGAGGGAGGGAGGGGAGGAGGGGTAAGAGCAGGCACGAATGAGTAAAGCTGGCCAGGAACCGACAGCAGGGACGTATGACTTTGGCAACACCAAACTTGAGGATGGTGGAGAAGAGAGGGAGCAGTTATGAGTACAATTGTTTAAACAACTGAACGAGTGGAAGGCGCCTTATCCAGACATTTCATGGCTTGCCATGTCCGTCAAACCCAAAACACTTGCGTGGTACATTTCTGTGCTTCCTCAGGTGTGCTTCCTTAGATAGCCCAGTGCCACGCTCATAGATTGCTGCAAGGATTAAGAGCCTGAACTTATTTTGCATGCTGTACTCCTCGCCATGTGAACTCAAAGGGCTTGAGGCTAGACAGGATGCAAACACACTTTGATCGCCTTGTGAGACCTGGTCAGGCTTGGTGTTTTTTGTTCTTTGTACAGCTCCGCTCCGCAGAAGATGCCATTCAATCAAATGAGGTCACATGCCTGACCCTCTGAATCCTATGTAAGACATTGCTCTATCCACAACCAATGAGGAGCAGCCTAGTATCTGATACCTTCAACATTCAAAATGAGGGTAATACCTGTAGAAAGGAGCGGGCCAAATACACTGCTGCCACGCCGCCAATGGCCACAAGACTGTAGCCAGCGACGCTGGCCGACATGGCGCTGGCTTTACCACCCAGGTCTGTGTGTGCGTGAGTGTGTGTATGTGTGTGTGTGTGTGTGGTGAGTGTGTATGTGTGTGTGTTGTGAACGTATGAGTGTGCCGGTGTACGAGTGTACGTATACATGGCGTTCACTGAGGCGGTGCGTATTCAGCAAGTAATGCACACATACATGCATTCACGATTGCCAAACATTCCTGCGCGGCCCATGTGTGTGCGCATAAGGAGCCGTGCATGTTGGTGTGCTGAACATATGGGGCAAAGCGTGACATGAGCCAGGTGAAAGTGTGCGGACAGCACGATGTATGCTCTCATGTCCCCAGAACACTGTGAACCTGATCTTGCAGCCTCCAGCAATGGCAACAGGTTCACACACAATGCACATGCATACACACGCACATGCACACACATACATAAAAGAGAGAGAGAGAGAGAGAGAGAGAGAGAGAGAGAGGGGGAGAGACTCAAGCCCGACAGGACCACGCCCGCACCCACCTGTCAGCAACGACCCAATGTCTGCACCGTTGTCTAGCAGCTTCCGGCTGGCTCCCCCCAGGGATGCATACAGCACGGACCATACGGTCATCCCCCCGAGGGTACCCCCCAGGAACGCAGGCAATTGCACGGGGGTTAGGCCTAGAAGGTAGTTGCTCGCACTGAACGGCACCTGGGTAGGCAGATGAGGGGAGGATGATTTGAGATAGTGTGCGTGTTATTTCGGAGAGGGAGCGGCCAGCACTGAGCGGCACCTGGAGTGGAGAAAGGCAGAAGCAGAGGGGGAAGGATTGTGCAGTGGCTGGCACTTACCAAGTCCTGGAGTGGAGAAAGGCAAAAGCAAGAAAGACTGTAATTAATCGCAAGGAAGTTCATGCTTACACAATTTGGACCTGTAGAACGTGGCCAATGACGTGCTGGACGACAACTCAAGGGCTTCGTAACATATACCCTAGCATCCGCTGTTGGGCTTCAATTGTGTGATGGGTAAAGTTAAACTCACAGAGGTTACGCATCCTTGCCTTCCCTCAGTTCAAACGCTGTCCATTCCCACGTGCGTGCACAACCATGCTCATCTATTTGTAAAGCTGGCTGTGACACACACAGACATAACACGGCTCACTTACCACTGGCGTGAGGCGAAGCAGTGCGATGGCGGCGATCTGCTGCCACAACCCCCCTCGCTCAATCGTACGCTGCACCTCTGACATTTTGCTGGCCATGCCTCCTCCTCCACCCTCTTCGCCACCTCCCTCCTTGCCACCATGGCTGTTCATCTCCCAGTCAATGACCTATGTATGTGTACGTGTGTGCGCTTTATTTTGCTGCCTCTACCAGTGATGCTTGTGCCATTGTGGCAAAACAATAAGCCAAGCATTGGTAGTTAGTATGTAAGGGTCGAACGTTGTAGTCAGACAGATTTTTTACATAGAGCCAGTGAGGAGGAGAGAAAAGATGGTGCAAGCGTAAGCATACAAACTCACCTTTTGAGCTAGTGGACGCCCAACTCCGCGGGCAATGAGGAAGGCATTAACGGCAGCTAGGGTGACTCCCAACAACATGAGTACTGCCCCCTGTAGGCACACAACAGCGCACAGCGCACAAGCGCTTGTGTATACATGCATGTGTGCAGAGCCATGCTTCATGCACCTGCACCCGCACAGTCTACACTCGTACACACACGCGATGGAAATGGCAGCTTGCTTGCGCCGCACCAACCACACAGCTGGCATCTTTGTGTGCTGTACTCACGTTCACGGCACCAAACAGCAGTCCGGACGCCAGAGAGAGGGGTTGTGTTGGGAAGAGGGGAACCATTTCACAGATCATCACTACCAGCAAAAACACCACGGGCCCCCACGGCCCCAGGCCCTCCACTCCTCCCTGGATGCAGATGATGGTAGGGAGCAAAGATGTGGGTGGCGGCAAAACTGAGCGTGGTTGTGCACTCGCGCTGACAGGGCCTCGTGAGTCACAGTTTGTGTGGCATATGCCCAGAATACAGAGTATGCTAACGCGTGTGGTGTGGCATCAATCTTAGTGGTACACAGGAGGAGCATGGCATGCACAATCCTGAAGGTAAGGAGCGTATTGTGCCTGCATTAGCCACACTTGAAAGGCATCTACGTGGAGCCAATTTTCTGCGCACTCACGAGGAATTGCCGAAACAGGTCCAAAGCCCCCCCTGTCAGCGACCCCCCTGAAGCACACGCGGCACTTGGTAAGGCGCAGGACCCCGCGATGCCGAGGGCCGAGAGCCAGAGAGTCCGGGACGGAGTTCTCGAGCTGCTGCTTCTGCTACTGCTGCTCTCCTCCACGCAAATGTTTCCCTCTTGCTGCTGCTGATGCTGCTCTCGTTGGTTTTCGCCTTGGGCTGGGAAAGAAGAAGGGCTCGAGCAGGAATGGAGGGCCTCCGCAGGACCGCTGGTGCTGCTACTGGTGGTATTGCTCAAGTGGGATGCTACTAATAACCTGGGAGCTCTTCTTGATCGCAGTCGGGAACAGCAGTTCAAGGCGCATGAGGAACTCTTGGAGCCGGTCAGCCCGAATGCCTGGTACTGATGCTGAATCATGATGGTGGTGGGGGTTACTAGGGGGAAAGAATCTGTTTGTCCCGGGCGACCCCGACGTTTGAATGCAATTGGGGTGGCCCTGGTATTTATTAATGTATTAATAATTAGTATTTATTGACTGACTAATATTTGAAAATATGAGGCGAGCGTGTCAAAGGGTTGTTACACTATCGGCATCATGGAGCAGGCCTAACTTTGTGCCTGCATCAGGAAACCTATTTCTGCCAGCCCAGATCTGCAGCGGCACAGACGAGCAGCAGCAGCAGCAGCATGGTGCTACAGGGGGAGGGCCAGGACCTTTTGGCAGCACGCGCGGCATGGCGTTCTGGAGCCGGTCACCCAAGCCCTCTATTTCGGAGCCGGCCACCTCATTTGAGCAGGATGGAAACTTTATGGCGGAGGGGTCAGCGCAGTCGTCTGTAGACGTGGGCATGCAAGACATGCAAGCAGGAAGGGATGCAAATTTAGGCCTTGAAGAGCCTCAGCTAGAGCCTAATCACTTGCCAATGCCAGTCAGCTCAGAAGAGGGTGTCATGGCAGTGCATGAAGCTTGCAACGCGGTGGAAGCCAGCTGCCTGGCAGCAGCCCAAGAGGAGTCCTTTTTTGCGGCCGGTTGGTTCATTGATGCCATCATCACGCTGCACAACCAAGCAGGCCTTCCTTGGTGAGTAACTCTATGGGTTGCACATAAGTTCAGGCGGTTTGTACTGTCGGCACAAACTCAACTTTATTCTTTTAGCCTGCTTGTGCACATCCAATCATTCGTGAACTTCAAACTGACATACGTGAACAGGTGGGGGTCCATTGCGGTGGCTAATTTGCTGGCACGCACTATTACGCTGCCGGTCATGATCATGTCCCAGCAAGCCACTTCACGCATGGCTGTAAGTCTTTTTAGAGGTCCAAAGAGTCAGTCTGAGCAGGCGCAAAGGAAGGAAAGATTGTGCGCTCACGCCTCCCTTGTCCGTTTTTTAGCATAAACAAGTGCTCGTGGCTTCAATTCAGAGAGCATAATTTGTTCCAGCATCTTGCTAATTTGCGCAGGGCATCACTAAACACCACGCATACAAGCACAGACACGCAAGCACAAGCGCACGCGTGCGCATGCCTGTCAGCGTAATTACGGCTCTCTGAAACGAATGCACACGCAAATGCGCATGCATACACGCGTACACAAACATGTTCAAGCTTGCGCCGCGAAACCCTACCGCATCAATGCATGCGAACGAGATCAACTGCACAGTGCGAGGAGTAACAACATTTCCCATCTGTCTCCCTCCCCGCTCTCCCTGCAGATGCTGAATCTTGACCTGCTGCCACTGAAAAAAATGCAGGAGGCAATGCCAAAAGTGGTGAGCAGCAGATTGGCGGATTGAAAAGCTAGGGTGTACGCCAACAAATGCGTAGTTTGCAACTTGTGCTCTGCTTCTAATAGGCAGATGTGGAAGCAAAGTGTTCCATTGTGGTACCTCCTTGCATGCATCCATCTTTATTGTCTCACACTCCTCATGCATGTGAAGCAAAAGGCTAATGTACTAATGTATCATCCCATTCCATAGAAAGTTCAGAGCAAGTTAACGAGCCAGCAAGCTACAGTGTTAGCACACACGTACAACGCAGAGTACAGCTTAGCGCATACGTGTTGCGTATTTGTATCAAGTATTAAGTGTGCGCACATTTATGTATGCAACCCTAGAAGTACTCTGAGGCAGGAAGTTGCCCTCCTTACCCCCTTCCAGTGTGCATTGCAATTTGCAAGCTTGCACGACTATGCAAATCCAGAGCTTGATCTTTGTCGCAACCTCCCCCTTGCGTGCCCCCTCCGTGCACACAGAAGACTCAAGAACAGCAGCGGGTACTTCACGCCGCCATGCTCGAAGAGTCAGGGCGGCTGAGCCAGCAGCACAAGGGCACAATTGCAAACACCCTCCTGAAAATGTTTGGCTCCATGGGCTTGAACGGCTTTGTCTTCTTGTCCATCTTCAACGGGGTCAGCAACCTCATGATGCACAAAGTGGGTCTCAGCAGAGTCAGGGCTGAGCTGTAAAGGCAGAGGGAGAGAGGCTACGTTGGGGTCGTAGCATTTGAAGAAGAATGAAAGAAATGAGGTTTGGGTTGAAATTCATTTCAAATGAGGAGAGGCATAATAGAAGTGGAGCGATTCTCTTAAGTCAATGCTTAGAGACAGAGCTTGGACAGCCGTGCTGTTGCTGCTGCTGCTGTGCTGCTGCTACTGCTGCCCTTCTCTATGATACTATTTTCTTGCAACGAATTCTGCTGCTGCTGCTTGCATCACCTTGTGCAAAACGGAGAACGCGATCGGGTTGATGCTGCTGCTATTGCAAACAGTATTACTGCTGGCGCCGCTGCTGCTGTGAGAAGGTAGCAGCAATGAGCTGAATGCTCTTGGGTTTTCGCGTCGTATTACGTAAGTATGTGGGTCTGTATTGCTTGCACCAAGCTATATGGTGTTTGTTACAGCTCACAAGGAAGGATCCGGTACACCCAAGACATTTGGTAGCAGCACAAAGTGCATGCTGCAAAACAGCTGAATGGTTTGTACCTGCACCTGATCCTCTCTCTTGCGCTCAGACAGGTTAAGTGGCGACACGTCGATTTTGAAGAAGGCACTCAGGCACTCAGGCACTCAGGCACAGAATTTTTTGCATAAGTGCCCGGTAAAGCACATCCCGTGACATTCCTGCGTCGATTTCGACCTTTGTCACACAGGCGCCCTCCCTGACAAATGGCGGCATGCTCTGGTTCACAGACCTCACTGTGCCAGATGCGTACTACGGGCTGCCAGTGCTGTGCACGCTGACCACGCTGGCCATGGTCCAGTACGGGATCAACATCACCGGAGAGGGCATGGACAGCGCACGGACAAGTAGGATGTAGATAAGCTTGGGTTGCGAGTTCAAGGATGTTGTTGGCTGTTGCTTGTATCTAACTCGCTGACCAGTGTCACTTTGAAATGAATAAGGAGAAAAGGAGGGGAGGGAGGGGGTAGGGGCTCTGGCATGTCTATGCAGGCCTTCGTGAGAACAGGGGTACACAGTTTTTGCTCATAGTCACGTAGGATGCGTGTGTGCACATGTGTAATTGTCTGTCTGTTTGTACGAGTGTGTTTGCCTGCGTGCCTGAGTGCCAGTGAATGTATGTATATGCAGGAGGGGAACTCTTCTGGATTTACGGCTCTGGCACTCCTCCTTTACTTGGGCCTTGCCAAATGGAAATCTCTTTAAACGCGGATTATATGCAGCTTTTCATCAAACTATACTTATATGGACTGTTACCATTTGACATGTGACCTGTAGCAGGAGCAGCCTTGATTTGCACAAACGTCAAACTGTAGCCAACCAAAAAGCAACAATGACCCCTGAACCACAGCATCTTTGTTCGTTCTAACATGAATTCACACACTCACTCACGTGTGACTCACACACAGGTCAAGCAGCGCGCATGAAAAACATATTCCGGGGAATGGCCCTGCTCTTCATCCCCTTTGGTGGCCTAGTACCAAGTGGCGTTGCTCTATTGTGGGTGTCTAACTCATTCTTCTCCGTCCTGGTGCGTACGTACGCGGGACTGTCCCTGCCCAACTGGGTGATGCAACTGCTAATTGCGGCGTATGCTTTAGCAGTTAATACTAACCAGCTCAGATGAAGTGCGCCTGTCAGGCTGCCATTCCCAGTTTTTGTTAGCAAGTGGTGTGAATGTCTAGTTTTCTGACGCATGCATTACTCATTACGTCTCTGTGGTCCTGAGCAAACATTTCACACCAAACGTATCACAACTCAAAGAACATGTCAGAATTTGTGAGCGTTTTCATTAAACACCTTGTGCGCGTGTGCCTGCTCATTCACATGCTTTTTTTCTCTCCTCATCCTCCTACAGCTGGGTATGGCGCTACGACAGGACAACTTGCGACAGGCTGTTGGGTTGCCCACCATGAAGGATTTGGCTGCAGTATCGTCACGGATGCAGGTATGGTCTATGTTTCTTAGTGTGGTAGCAGCAAAATGGGCTGTCTTGTCTGTGTGCGTATCTATGAAGTAAATTTGATTTCACGCATTGCCCTCATATTTTGCAATCCTGTATGGTAATGCTGCCTATCCCCACTGGCCTGCAAATCGCAAATTACGTACTGGCAACACACACAGTACACGTCTCACGCTTGCCGCCTTGCAGCCATTTTCATACCAATGTATGATGCATATCAACAATGTTGCCGAATCGCAGGACATGGTGGCCGCCGACCCCTTGAGCTTTGTACCCGCAGCTGCGATGGCGCAAGCCAGTAGCAGCACGAGAAGCAGCAGCACAAGTGACAGCACGTCTACGTCAGGTCAGCATCCTATTCCGCCTCCTCCAGGTCAGCCACCACTCACACACGGGGCAATGAGCAATGCGTCTGTGGCAGAGATTGTGGATCGCGCAGCATCACAGCAACACCAACCACCCCCTGCTCCTGGAACTCAGCACTCCTTGAAAGAAAAAGGCCACGATGGGGATAATAGATAGCAATACGCTGGGATGAGTGTTGGCATTTTGCTTTTTTCTAACTTTTTAGCTTCTATGCAAACTTTGCATTCTTCTTATATATCGTCCTTTATGTTTTGTACATACGTTTACGACAACGATACTCCAACTTGTACGTGCCTCTGTCTCCAAACATGCTCGCAGCCTACGCTGCTTGGCACCATCATGCCCACCACTTAGCTTCTGGCATTTGAGAGGGCGATTTTCTGGCAATTGCAAGCAGTCTCTCTTTGGTGGGACAATGGTTTCTGCCACACCCTCAACCTCATTACGCTGCAGACAAAATAAGTACTGCGCATATATATTAGTGTGTATTTAAGTAACCCCCTCCCTTAATCATGCTGGCTGTGTCATCACTAACAGCAGAGTCTTTTCTTATGTGTGTGTGTGTGTGTGCGTGTGTGTGTGTGTGTGTGTGTGTGTGTGTGTGTCATACTATGCAAGTAAAGGGTTTATCCAACGTGTTTATATATGTGTGTGTATGTTCTGTGCAATTTATCATCCAGCATGTAGCACCATCGGTGATTTCAAGGGGATCTTGCTTAAGCATCATTCATCTTTTACTGGCCAGGACCTCTACTAGTAGCATCTCAGGTCTGCTAGTGCCACCTATGGTGACACTCATTGGCTTTTGCTCAAACGTCCCTCTGTTATTGATTGTGCTTTGTACGAGGAGGGAAATTTGTGCAAACTGTGTAAACGATGTCACGACAAATCATGGTACCTGCTTAAGCAAGGATTGCAAATATGAAGTAGGTATGGGCTATATCTGGGAGAAAAAGAGCGAGTTTGTTACAAGAGGACCACTGGGGGCCATCGAAACTGGCCAAACAATCAAATAATCGTAATACTGTTGCTCACATATTAAATCCCAGGTAAAAACACACGGTTTGTCCATACCACTGACTTAGCATGACAGCAGACACAACTAAATTGCAAGAGTCGCCATGCTAGCCCCTAGGCTCCCTTCTACAGCGCTAGAAAAAAGTGCCTGCCGCCCCAAAACCGCAGCCAATCGCAGTATGCAGCGCCTGCATGTGAAGAGGATTAATAAACGCGTTGAAAAGATTGTACATACAAAAAAATGCTGCTTGTCAGTTGGTTTGGTGGTTTGTTTGTTTGGGAATGCGACACTCTAAAACATCTCTGTGAACACGCGTTTGTAGTACGAAGACACTCTGTGACCACGTGTATGGTACAAAGAAAGACCATATGACTCTCACCTGCACAACTCAGACCCTGCATCCACGGCTGCCGGCAAGGCTGGAGCACAAGAAGCTTGGCACTCTGGCCGACCAGTTGAGGCGCGGTGATAGGCCCATACGCCACGTGCAAGCACAAACCTGTGATGCCAGGTTATGATGAATTTGCAAATTGTAAGGTCCTGCTACATACTTTATTCATACGACGACGTGCACAACACTTGTGCTTTAAAGCCAAAGCTTCAAGATCACAAGGTTACTATGAGGTTTAGTATGTAAATTTGGCCTCAGGACAGGAGGCGCAAAAAAAAAAGTAATGGACGTCAACCTTATTTTTTGGTTTGGGGGCCCTTGACACCCCCCCCCCCAATACCCATCACCCAGTGCCCCCACCCGGACAAAAAGGGTACCAATCTGCTCCTTTTTCAAATAGGCATCCATCTGCATACTCATCAAGACCTGAAACTGAAGTGTTGTAGAGTTATGGGGCAAAAACCGAGATACAGACGCCCATGCACACGTGACCTACCAGGCACCCATAACTGGCTTGCACAGTCCCACATTGCTTCCATTTCTTCAGAATTCCACTGGATATTTCATGCTGGCACAATCCTGTAAGTTTGGGGTAAAGTGCTGCTTCATCGGCTTGACTAGCCCCACGGCCTGCACCTGAGCACGTGTGCCTCTGACCGGACATGTCCACAGACCCCCCCCCTTAACACAATTTGCTCAAAGGGTGCCAAGTGCCAAGCGACAGTTCTCGAGCTGACGAT
>Ga0307942_1001081_pt1 | contig 21133 bp, 22 predicted proteins | sample OrgLakmetagen175_FD_201846 | JGI IMG/M metagenome (GOLD analysis project Ga0307942, IMG submission 201846) | Saline water microbial communities from Organic Lake, Antarctica - #175 | ecosystem: Environmental > Aquatic > Non-marine Saline and Alkaline > Saline | place: Antarctica: Organic Lake... | reverse complement strand
GCAGTGGTGCTAGCAGCTTTGACAGCAGGGATTATGATATGCCTGCCGGTGGAGCTGTGTTGGGGAGGCAAGGGGGAGGGGACGGAGCCGAGTCCAGTGGTTTGGGGGGAAGAGGCAGCGGCAGCAAGGCAGGGGGAGGCAAGGGAGGAGGGGGGAGCAAAGGTAAGAAGGATGGAAGTGTGGGAGTAGGGGTTGGTGATGGGAGAGACGGGGTGGAGAAGGGCAAGGCAGCTGGGGGAGCTAAAAGCATGGGTGGAACAGGAGCGGTAGGAGGGGGAGGGGCCAAAGGCTCAGCGGCAGGAGCAGCTGCAGCAGTGGGGCCAAAGAAGCGAGGGAGGGATTTGAGTGTGCTGCTCAAGGGGAATGCCAAAGGGAAGAGGCTGGGGCAGAGGGCAAGGAGGGCTCTGCTTGAGAAGATGTATGGGCAGAACGCGCGCCACGTGCGGGAGGGGCTGGTGAGTTTCTGGGGCACATGTGAGGTTGTGCTGAGTGTGCTTGGATCATCAGATAGATAGTGTGTGTGAAACTCGAGGTCTGGGTCAGTTGATGTCATGTGTGAAGATCTTGAGAGGCTGATGGCGCACAACAAAATTTGTTTCAATCGCGTTATTGCACTACCAGGGTAGTGGATTAGGTACATCATTTTAAAGCAAGTGCCTGCTTTTTTGCTGTGCTAAGGTGCCGTCGTGATGTTTGTAGTTGCTCTGCTCTGTCTCTTGCCTGCTGGACACCAATCTGCAAACTGATCATACTTGGTTGGGATCCAAAATGTGGCTATGAGCAGACTTGCTATAGAAGTATTTTTTAATCTCATCAAACAGCAGTTACCTTGAACCCGTGGTGCCACACAACACGTGCTGAATGGCACTCTGGTGGTTCAGTTTGCTGCATGCAATGGTGCACGTGCAATTAAGGTCCTCCCTTCTAGTCCATGGACAGCGCACCTTTATGTTGCACGTTTGCTCACACAAACATACAGGCGCTTGATATCTCTTTCTCTCCCCACCCTTGCCTCTCAGTCGCCTTGCAGTAAGGCATGCATCCTGCAATGCCACCTGCACACATGCATAGCATGCTGCAAACCCCTTCTACGCAGTCACAGCGTGCTACAGTGGCTATTTAACAAGCGTAGGCGTTTGTGCTTATAAGTCGCACGGTGTTGTTGATTGATGACTAGGGTTGGCCAGAACCTTATATGCGGTGCACATACGGCATTTCTTGCAGGGATTCCATCAATATATGGTCATATACGGCGTAAATATATACGGTTCTGGCCAAATCTAGTAATGACACAGCAACTGTTGAAGACAGAGTGTTGCGTGCCATCGCGTCATTTTAGGGTCTCTGAAAGCGAGCCCTACACAGGAACACACAACATTGTATTTTGTAAGGCTTTGCTATTTTTCGGTTTTCAAGCTAAATTCCAGTGACCTACACTCGTCGCTTGCTCATTAGGATGGACCGGCCCAAGGAAAGGCCCCTAGCGCTCAGGCACCGGCTGTCAGAAAAGGAGCCCCTCCTTCCCACCAGGCTGCCAAGCAGCCAAAAGCAGCAGGAGCAGCAGCACTGCCGTCACCTGTTCCAGGGGTGCCTGTGGAGCAGATGCACCCTTCATGGGCGGCCAAAATGCTGCAGAAGCAGAAGGCAAGCCTGGCTATCCCTAAGGCCGGGACGGATGCTAACAAGGTGCGGTGAAGCATTTACGAGGCCCGACCAGCTGAGCCATCTCCTGCGCGACACAACTACCTATTGGAAATCGTTGGCACTGGAGATATCTTGCAGCACAGGAGTTTGAAGGATATTAGGGTGGGGGAGCGAGGTTTATAACAGTCCATGGTGTTCCTCCTCCCTAGATCACTGAGTTTTTCAGGCTGCGATTTGCTTTGGTTGGTTACTTGTTGAACCATGCACGATTGCTCGCTAGCAGTGCTGTGTTGCTGCACATGAAATTTATAGACCTGCGCCTGCTCATAGCGTTTGAAGCAGAAAGTGCCTTTCCCGATTATGCTGGAGCATGGTCGTGTCATAAATTCTGCTTCCATGTCTGCAATATCTCCACCTTTCCTGTCTACGCCTCACCTAGTAATCCATTGTGTTCTTTACTCCATACCAGCACACACAGACATGCATTCATACAAAGACATACATTTACAAGCACACATAAATGCACACACATACACAATACAAACACGCGCACACACACACACACACACACATGCACACACAGAAAGTGGTGTTTGATGACAGCGGCTCCATGGTACAAGCCATCAGCCCAGGGCCATCATCAAGACCGCCACTTGATCAACCACAGGCTGGCAAAAAAGGACAGCAGAGAGGAGGGGTTGTGTCTGGGATGCAAGCAGACAAGCACGCACTTTCTAGAGGACCTGGATCTAAGCCGGGCAAACTTCCGAGTGTAGGAGGTGGTAGCAGGTCGATGGGTGGTGGAATTGGGGGTGCGAAAGGGCAGAGGCCCCCTCCTCCTGCTGTGAGTGGCAGCAATGGGGGTAGCAATGGGGTGAGCAAGGTGAACGTGGCCAAGGGAAAGGCACCCAATATAGACTCTCGTCCTATGCATCCCTCGTGGGAGGCTAAGCAACAGGCCAGGAAGTTGCAGAAGCTCAGGGAGGCGGGAGCAAAGCCGGAGGGGAAAAAGACGGTGTTTTTGGACTAAAGAAGGTCTCTAATTGAGACATGTACACATGTACCTTGAGTGGGTTGGTCTTCGGACACTTTCATTCTTTCAGGAAAGAGACGATGTCATTTATAAGGATGAGGTGATCAACTGGAAACAGAGTTGCCGATAGGAGGGATACTTATTGAAGGAATCCAATGCACCCCAAAACAGCTCCAGCCAAAATTTAACCCGTAAGGTAAAAGATTGGCGGGATTGGACTATGATGATGATGGTGTATTACATAGGTCCGCCAGCCACTAGTACAGCCACCAACCCCAGACAGCACCGACCTAAAGACCTCAGCAAACCTCGGCGTGACATCCACCTTGTCGAGATTAAGTACTGTGAGGAGTCGAGATTAAGTACTGTGAAGACACCAGACCTCAGAACCAGCTGAATGCCGCAAAGGAACAGCAAAAAGACCTTTGCAACATTCTCTATGGAGCCTCCTCCGTTACTCTCCACATCATCCTTTTGGGTGTGGGCGGCACCATCTACAACACTCACACTCTGAAGCCTTTCAAGGAACTGGGTCTTGATTTTCAAAGAGTTAAGAAGCTTGCCTCCAAGCTCCATGTGCACTCTGTCAACTTCGCTGCTAAACTTGTCCATACCAGACGTGCCCTTTCCAGTACTGCTTTCAATTCTCATCAGGAGCCGGTTTCAGGCAAAGGCCTAACCCTCTTGATCCCCATTGATTTTCCCTTTTCGCGATGGAGGAGCTTTACACTACTCGGTACCAAAGTGGCTCCTTTTCCCTAATTAATGTGGGGAGTGGCTTTCACTGCCAGCGTAATTTTTTCTTTTCTTTACAACCGTTACTTTTAAACGATCATCATCTGCAATGGCACTACCCTTGCAAAGAATAGGTTCTGCTCTACAGCACTGATCCGATGGTACAATATTTTGTGTGCCAGTTTCTGCAAATGTGCAGGACGCACACAAACAATGACAAAAGGCGTAACGAACTTGACAAATGATTTTGGAAGGTATATTCAACAAAACGCGCAAGGATCCTGCTGGCACGGTCACATGTACTACCGAGCATGCCAATGATGATCGAACAAGGCAGTGCAGTGTTCACTCTTTGCTGCAACACAGGTAAATTTGCAGTATAATTTATCCCACCGTGGCCCTCACCTTCAACCATTTACCTGCTACAATGACAGAATTAAGTACTGTTTGGAACCAACAAGCAAAAAAAGACTTCATACTAGGATACAGCAAAAGCTCCATCACTCTATGCATCCGGAGCAACAGGGGCACCAATTCCAACAGCCTTGCATGAGGTTTGCAAAACAGCCTTGGAATTTCTGGTTTAAATGGCACAGCACTCTTGAAACTGAGCTTATCTTCTACGCTGTAAAATACATGCAAACCAGCTCAACACAAACAGTGTCTGCAAATCTTCTGGTGGTGTGCAGGTCTTTGCATCCCTACCACTTGATCCTACTACAGAGTCCTTTGCTATAAAATACATGCAAAATTACTAGCTCAACAAAACAAAATCTTTGGAAGTGTCTGAGCAAATAATCTGGTGGTGTGCAATCCAGTCTCTGCATCCAAACAACTCGATCCCACTAAAGAGCCCTATAGTCTTTCCATTTCTTCATTTTCTAGTTCAATTGTTTGACTCTACGTCCATTGGTTGTCGCAGAAGGCAAGCTGACCACCTAATCACACCATTAATCACACCACGTGTGTTTTATAATTTATTTTTCGTGTCTGTCTTATTTGCTGGTCGTATGTCTTTGTCAACCGCTAGCACGATTAAGGGAGTGTTTACTCATGTGCCCGCACTAGGCAACCCCCTCTTTTTCAGGTTCACGCGGAGCAAAACTTCGGAGTCCTTTGGTATCACAAGCATTGCAATCCACACAAGAAAGACACTCTTCTTGCAAGCATGGTAGACCGCATAAATGCTTGTACGACTTTTTCGAATTTGAAATGGGCTTGTGCAGTTACAATCAGCTTTAAGGTCAACAAATCGCAAAAAAGGTCATAATGTGTTCAGTCAATATGTGCAGTCAGGAGCACCAGCAAATAGTCACGCCTGCACAAACAAAGTCAAATCAGGTGCGTCCCTTGGCTTCTCCCTCGTTGTACACCGCCTGGGGATCAATCTCCGTTCCTACAAGAACACCGTGTCAGGTTGGTCTTTTAGGATGCGGCAAGTGAGAGTGGTAATCGTTCAATGCAATGGTGGACTAAGCCACTGAACCGGGGGAACAACATAAAAAGACCTATTGATCGCTGCATTTAAAGTTTAAATGCTGGTGCTTGCTGATAGTCAAAAGTAAGAAGGAATGTCTCCCTTTGGTAGTTTATTGCAGGAAATTTACTAAAGGGAGCAACTGAGCATGCTTACTTTAAACAATCAAGAAGCAGTCACTTACACACCACTAAACTAACCAGTGGAACCAGCATAGTTTAAAAGTTCTGTAAAGGTGTTTTGTCTGAGACAAATCATGTGTTGAATGCGATTCTTGTTTGCATTGTAAGATGCAGAAGGCGGGGGATATGTTCCAACAAAATGAAAAAGACAGATAAACAAAAGTGATACACAGATAGAAACCAGCAATGAAGTAGCACATCACGTTTGCTGCGCGATAAAAACTAGATTTCATGTGTTTTACGCTGACCTCGAAAGCGTTTGAAAAAGTATTTTCCTAAAATAAGCTACTTTATAAGCTTCTTGCTTGTCTGTGCACAGTTGCAATGTACACCTCTATGGCAGCTTTGTATTCCAGAGAGGCGTGCATGCCTTAGAAGCAACAATACAAGAAAACTTGTTCATCCATTTTAAACTCCCCATCGTATAGTTGTGTGTGTGCTACTTCTTTACTCAAATGATGAGGAGGACTGAGCACGCTACCTTAACTTGTAACAGGCAAGAATCACAGAAAGTAGCCTAATTGCAGGAAAGCGGTCTAAAAACTACCACCCAACAAATGATGTCACAGACGAGACACCTCTATAAAAATAACCTTATGCCCTCACCTGTCCGCTCCTTGTGCAGCCGTGCATATTCCTTCGGATGTAAAACCGTCAAGAAGGAAGCAGTTGTCAATGAGTAGAAGGCGTGGAAAGAGCTTAAGTTGCAGCAATTGCAAATATTTCTAACAATGTACAGATCAAAATTCACAGCTTTGAGGTTCACCAAGAAAATACGGTGGCCTTGTCAAAAGAGCAGGTATGCCTGAATGATTTTCATGGTGATATGCATGTAAGCAGCTACCAAATTGACTGCCTTGGAGGCGCAAAACTTTTTATTATAAAAGCTGCGCCACCCCTCCTTTTTCCCCGCCCTGTCCTTCATAACCACCAATTTTCATAAGTTACGAGGAAGCGAGGCTCACAAATGTGGAAAGGATAGATGCCCGTGTTTGCACAATAATAAATTTACATTTTTGTATGAAACATTGAAGCGTTATCCTGTGATTTTGTGGCGTACCAATCGTTAAGAGTATAAAAGCATAAGTAGAAAACACAGTATATCTAGAGCAGCCTTACCGATGCAGCGTGCATCCTGGCTTGTGCGCTGTTGGACAGGTTGTGCGCGCTGGCCTTCAAACAGGGGAGAGCGTAAAAAGTGTTGACATGTTTTGTAGTGATCAAGGTAAAGTTCATCACAAGCGGTAAAAGTTTTTGACATAAGTTGAAGTCATTGTAGATGCTGCTTAGCTGCAAATAATCTGGCATAGACACATCTTGAAGATCACACTATAGTTATTTCTCCAAACCTAATTGTCTAAAGTACATCTCAGCAATGCAGCTTCAGGCCAGAAAAGGAAGCAGACATAGATTTTGCAGGTGTATTGTATTGTATGATCAAGTGTTTACTGTTCCTCCTACCTAGATCATGATGCATCAGGAAATGAACTATACCGACTGCAGAAAATGCACAGCAACCAGTTAAGAATTCACTCTACAATCCGCAGCACAGGCAGGTTTGCTTCCGTCCCATCACTGTCTGGAATTGACATCATTACACACACGATCTACATGCAGCACTCTTTGCGGGCCGTGCATTGCATTCGCGTTGCACACACAATATTCCAAGACTTCCCTACATTTTTGTATGAGAGGGTGTGGTTTGCTGAACCTGTTCTGAGAGCAGACTCCCTGCGTGCACGTATTGCCACCTCATCGACATCATCATCGCTCACCAAGTAGCTGCGCTCGGAGCGCCCCTCCTCTGTGTTTGTGTAGTTCTTGTGCTCTGTGTCGGACATCTTTGAATGCTGTGTGCAGCATAGAAACAGTGTGCGTGAGTCATGACCTGCATGAAAGCAGCAGCTCCCTCTTGCGTCATCAACTATTTGAATCGTACCTCTGTAATTTTACCACGATATACAGTTGCAGTTTTTTTATAATAAATCCAGAAGCGATAAAGGTCGCTATTTTTGCTTCCAAAAAAGAAGTATGCGACATCTATAGACCTTCATCGACATTTGCCGATTTTTTGCACGATTATAAATGTTTTGGTAACGATGAGCACTTCGAGCACACTTGCGCCGGCGGCGCTCCTCGCCTGCCTGTCACACAGCCTTGTTGCACAGTGGACATTGTCAACTGCTGTAGATGTGGCTGTATTGCAAGAAAGGTTGGGGGATGGAGGGGGGAGGCTGCTGGAGATTGGAGTACATCTTTCAGCAGTAGATCCCGCCCATTATTGCCAGACGACAGCACCGTCGTGAAGACCTTAAAAACTTCAAGCAAACTTGAAAGCAATGATTGTTAGGTCTTGGACAAGAACAAGTTTAACGTGAAGAAACAGCACAAGGGAACAAGCCCCTGCTTTTATTTGCATCGCCTTTTGATTGGGGTGGCATCGTTAGAAACAATGCCTTCTCTCTTGCCTCTGTGTGCACTCTGTTACCTAACCAGCTAAATTTGTCCAAACCAGACGCGGCCCTCCCAATACTGTTCCAGCCTAGTCCGGTTCTCTTCCAGTCCAGCACCAAATCAAAGTTGAAGTCGATCATGCATCCCGCCCAAACTGGTGATGAAAAGAGAAAGCACGAAACCTTCATTTGTTTAAATGGTATTTTATTCATTTGCATCAAGAGGTGCAGTAGGGTCTATTTCCAAACAAATCACAACTGCGGAAAGTCCCTCAGAACTTGCTCTGAGAGAAGCAAAGGAAAAGAAAAGAAAAAGGCAGAGTAAAACCATATCTTAAGTTAGCTAAGAGCAAGATGTGAGGACCAAGGGTGAAAGATGGATAAACAACAATGAAAAACAGATAAAAAAGCAAGAAGTGATAACGTAGAATACCACTTTTACTGCACTACAAAATGGAGTTTTTAATGTCACTTATCTCCATTAAAGCTAAATATAATGCTAAATCACTCGACTGCAATTTTATAACTGTCACGCCAAATATTGGTTGGATGCATCAATTCGTGTGACAAGCAGCATGATACTTTGGTTCAGATGTTGATTTGATCTGATGAGGGGATATGGCACGTGCCCAAAAGCATAACAACATGCCATAATTGGGCCTCGGTTGCCTCCTTCTGACACATAGTATGAGCACAAAGGCGGAGAGTTGTGTAAGTAGTTGGTAGGTTTAGGTACCCACGCAGAAACCCAGAATTTCACCCAGAATCTAGAATTAAGCCAAGTGGTTGGTAATCTGAGCCTAATGCTTTTGGTACAGACAGTGATTTGACCTAACTGGTCTAAATGAGGCCAATGGTCCTTTCCCTCTGCCAAGTGTACGATTAAAGTTGCTGAACAAGTGGAAGCACTTTAGCAAGATGTGCATGGAGCTGGCCTGCTAGCACAACCAGACATAGGCCGCCGTGCAACATTGGAACAACAAGGCACCATATGCTCTTCTGCCGAGACAGGTGAATTTGAACCCAGCATGGCACTCACCCTCAAAAGTTTACCCGCAGCAACAGCAACAGTTCGGCGAGCCAGAGAAAATCACAATTATTTGGACCATGCAATCATAAGCCAAAGTAAATCAGCAAGACGTACCAAACTATATCTGCCACTAAGGCGCGGAGAGCTGCCTCTTCCCCAACAACTAATGTCCCTGTCAATCCATATCCCCTGGCCTTGAGACAAAGGAAACCAAGTGCACGGATACGCACCTGATCTAAATAATTGTTGTTTGAATACTTTATAGTTCGAATACTTGTCCTACCCAACAAGCAAAAGAAGGCACAAGAAAAATATAAGCTGACACCTTGCTAGCCAGGACGCCGCAAAAGCCTTCACCCCATCCGACTAGGGGCAACAGGCACGTATTACAGCAGCCACACAAGGAACCCATACCTCCCCCCAAAAAGGTGGTGGTCTTGACGTTTGGAGTGCTGCAGGTCGTAGCCCCAGACTTGTAAACCTGGGTTATAAGGAGTTGTCCTGCAGGTTGTTTAAATGTCAGACAGCAGTGTGTGCAGCAGTGTGTGCACCGGTCCCTCGCCGCTTTTTGCTTCTCGCTGACTTTTAGATTGGGTCTCCTTTTTAGTGTCTTTCTTCTCTCCTTATCTGACTTGGTGGAACTTTGTATGGTTCAACCCAAAATAGTGAATTTTCCTAATTCATGCCGGAAGTGTTAACTGCATGGCGTTGGTTTAGTCAAAACCTTTAAGCACATGACTGTCATGAATCTTTTTAATGTACACATGGAGTGAACACGCGTGTCTGCACATACACACTGCACTCGTAACACACTGCGCTTGCATACGCAATAAATACAAAACATACAGGTTGGACAAGTATATGTGGAAACCATCAACAGACGACCTTGTCAATATTGTCCACAGCATGTACCAGGTATGATGACAGGCATTAAAGAAGGTAATGGAATAATCTTTATCCGTTGCTAATGTAGCTGGGTTTCCTTTGTCCTTTGCTAATGTAATTGGCACATGCTTAAGGTTGGCCAGAACAGTATATGTCCACCGCATTTGACCGTATATTTGGTGATGTCCCTGCCAACAATATTGTATGTTGTATATACACCGTATATACATGGTTCTGGCCAACCCTGTACATGCTGGACGATTAAAATGCCAAAATGATGATAGAGGGGACTGTCTGTGCAAGCTTTCCAATATGCTCTTTTTTTAGCACACAAAGACAATGTGCTTGTAAGGCGTTTTCTAAAGGTTGGGGTCATGAAGGCTAGCCGTTAGGTCTTTGTGGTAAGCCCACTTTTGGCAGGGAATTTAGACATCTGGCCCAAGGAAGCCAACTTGGCAGCTCCTTCCACCCCCCCAAAAATGACTGATGCAGCCCTATCACTAAATCAAACCATTGTGAATATAAATGTACGTGCTTCGAAATGGTTTTTCTGGCATCCTTATGTGGGTAAATGTGATTCTGGGAAATGGCTGAAATCTGACATCTGCCCAACCACCGAGTCTTGTTACTTTTAATATTGGCAATCTGTGGCAATGCTCAATTTTTGGGTTACTGTGTGATTTAGCAGGGCTAGATCCCCATAAAAATGGCCTGCACGCCACAGCAAATGAAGCATGCGCGCCAAAAACTTACAATCTTGCTCCTAATCCTACCTGCAGAGACCAGAGACCGCATAAAGACGACGCTTAAAGCTTTAGGTCTTAACAGCTAAACAGTTTATCAATACGCAATTCTGAAATATCATTTAGGATATCAATAAAGGAGGAAAACACCAAGTATGTGTTTCTGATCTCATAAATAATTCCCCTGACAATATGGCATCACCTCTTCGACCGAACCCAATCGCAAGACGATGGCTTATCGATGGATGACGTGTATTGCCTGATTAAACGGTTTCCTCAACAGCCCCTTGATTTGTATGGAGCCTTGAGCACACCTCTCAGTCTTACTTTGTCCCATTTCTGGCATGCTATCACAACATCACTGATAGTCAGATCAATGCTTTTCACAACTTAGACTTTACCTTGTAGACCCTTACTAACAGTGAAGGCCTTGGATGAATACACCTTGAAGCATATCATGCTACAAATATGCATGATACTTTTTGCTCTTATTCAAGAAGCACTGACTTGGAAGATGGCTGTTTTTACAAAGGGGTCCAAGGGGGACTTGAACGAAGATAAGTGGGAAGTTACACAAGATGCCATACGACTGTGCCTGTATTAGCTTGGGTCCATTGCACATTTATCTACTTGCAGTGACATACACACTTGTCAAAAAGCGACAGAAATACAAGAAATGAAAATGTTTATATTTTGGCCCAGGATGCTACGACTCTTTGACTCTAAGTTTGGGCCTTATTTTCTGTGATTAATGCAAAGGAATCCGCTTGAGGTCAGAAACTGTTCACCTCCTCCTTGCACGAAGCACTTCCACCAAACTTGATAACATCATCAAGCAAATCTGTGCACACAGAAGCAAAATGCAAAGCACCTACGGATAGGTCAAAGAAGATCATACAAGCTGCACACATATTCTGAATGATTGCAGGCCACTGTACACACGAGGAAAAGATCAGAATAAAATTGCTCACAGCAAAAAGTGCATTCCATCTGCTGTAATACGCATTGACAACACTAAACTCAGTGTGTACAAATTACACTAAAGGAGAGATTAATACAGCAGGGCAAAAAATCAAAAAACGTGGACCAGGGTCCCAAAGTGTATAAGGTAAGAGGAAGCACTTGCCTGTGTACTGCTGTGTCTCATCATTAGCTCACTAAGTCTACTATAAAAGCCATGGAGGAGACTGGACTCAGAATAAGCACGCACCTTGGTAGTGTGGCTTCACTCACGCGCGTTATGTTGCAGAAGCAAATTTCTCCCCTGTCATTGTTATTCATGACCCCACCTTCTTTAAGCCTGCACGTGTGCTCCGTAAAGTAAAAGATTGGCGGGATTGGACCTACACTGATGGCAGCCTCCAAAAGAATGGAGTAGGGCAAGACACCGGATCAGGTGTATACCACCCTCACTTAAACGTTTCCCACTGTGTAAACCCAAAAGGCATAGGTATAACCAACACCATCTCACGTGCAGAGCTAGCAGCTATAGCAGCTGCAGTCATACACGGCTACTCACATATAGCCACAGACAGCCTTACATCACTGCACCAAATCAAAAAGCAGCTGTCACACGCGAATCTCCATCGCCACCACATCCAAGGAAATGTCCCTCAATCCATTGCTAAAGCAATTCGCCAGTCACCATCGCCCATCCACTTCTTCAAAGTAAAGTCCCTGCCAGTATTACCGGTAATGAACATGCCGACGCCCTTGCTAAAAAGTCAGCCACCACCAACTCCGACATTGCAGACACCTCCATCAGAACAGCAGGCCCTGAGGGAAATCCCTTCTACAACATCCACTGGCTTGCAAAAGAAGACATAGAAAACCAAACACAAACCCATAATCGTACCCATACAACAGACATGCCCCATTCTCCTCCCCCAAAGCTTTGGTACCTACCAAACCACCGTGACACCCTTCAAGCACACATGCATCTTCTCCATAAACCGGGAAATGCCAAAACTGAAGCAAACTACCATGCTCACTACCAGACCCTCATAAGGAACGGCACTGCCAATGGAGCCACTAGCAATGCTTACCTAACATCGATGTTGATATCATCCGATGTCCCCTTTAAGACCAAATGTATCATTATGAAATACAGAACAGGCACCCTATATAATCAAAAACATGCGGTATTGTTCAAACTCTCAACAAGTCAAACTTTCCCCCTCTGCCCACAAGTAGACAGTGCCCTGCACATCCTTTCTGGGTGCCAACACACGCAAATAAGGAACATGATCACCGGAAGACACAACTTAGCATGCCGCATGATTTTTAAGGCTATCAGCAAAACATGCTCCTTAGGATCATGCATTGTCTCCAAAGATATAGGCAGCAACGAACGGATGACCATCAAAAATCTCCAGATTCCTGAAACAGCTGAAAGTAGAATCGTCCCCAAATGGCTCTTCCCACCCCGCTTTCCAGATAAAGACGGATTTACCTCCAGCCGCCCAGATTTTGTGCTGGTTACTCCCTTCACTGCAAAAACACAAAAACAACAAACTAATGTAGGGGGGTGGGTTCTTCGAAGTGGCAGGGGGCAATTGAGGGAGACTGGGAGCACCTCAGCAGCACCGCCAGCCACCAGTTGAGCCACCAACCCCAGACAGCACCGACCTAAAGACCTCAGCAAACCTCGGCGTGACATCCACCTAGTCGAGATCAAGTACTGTGAAGACACCAGACCTCCGAACCAGCTGAATTCCGCAAAGGAACAGCACAAAGACCTTTGCTACATTCTCCAAGGAGCCTCCGTTACTCTCCACATCATCCTTTTGGGTGTGGGCGGCACCATCTACAACACTCACACTCTGAAGCCTTTCAAGGAACTGGGTCTTAATTCTCAAAGAGTTAAGAAGCTTGCCTCCAAGCTCCATGTGCACTCTGTGAACCTTGCTGCTAAACTTGTCATACCAGACGTTAACCTTTCCAGTACTGTTATCAACTCTCATCAGGAGCCGGTTTCAGGTCAAGCCTGCAACACTCCTGATCCCCATTGATTTTTCCTTTCCTTTTTGCGGTGGCAGAGCTTTACGGTACTTGGCACCAAAGTGGCTGCTTTTCCTTAATTAATGTGGGGAATGGCTTTCACTGCCTGCGTAGTTTTTGTTTTTCTTTTCTTTTCTAGTCCTGCAGGTTGTTTAAATGTCAGACAGCAGTGTGTGCAGCAGTGTGTGCACCGGTCCCTCATCGCTTTTTGCTGACTATTAGACTGGGTCTCCTTTTTTGTGTGTCTTTTCTCTCTTTTATCTGACTTGGTGGAACGTTGTATGGTCCAAAATAGTGTAATTTCCTAATTCATGCCGGAAGTGTTAACTGCATGGCGTTGGTATAAGTCTAGAACACGCGTCATAGAAACAAGGACGGAGACCGTTTCGTTCCACGCGCCTCATCCTCCTCTACCTCCGTGGTCTTGGACCCAGTAGCGTGTGTGCGTGGCTGGATACGATTAACCACTATCTTAGTACTTTGAACTGTTTGCGGCTCACTATGAGGATGTTAGATGTTTTCCTCATCAGTCTCTTCATCCTGAAGGAGCTCACTAAGTCTACTAAAAAAGCCATGGACTCAGAATAGGCACGCACCTTGGTAGTGTGGCTTCACTTATGCGCGTTATGTTGCAGAAGCATTTTCCTCCCCTGTCATTGTTACTCATGACCCCACCTTCTTTAAGTCTGCATGTGTGCTTGTCCTCTCTTGCAGCTTGCTTATACAACTGCTCATCAGCTTTAAAAAGAAAACGTCCCTCGTTTGTCAAGCTCACATCACAACATAACAAGTGATGATTCACTTACAGCGCTCATGTCCTTTCTTGTTTTCCCTGCTGCCTTGGCAAAAAATGTCAACTTAACTTTGAATTTGTATGCGTCCATTTGTGAAATTTCCTTATGGACAAAAAGGGGCGCTTAAATGTAATCGCTCCTGTATTGCGGTTGTAAAAGACATGTCTTGTGATCTAGGTATCAAAGGAAAGTTAAAAAAAATAACGCAGATAGTGGAAACACTATCGAGATGTATAAGGAAAAGATTTTGTGTTCTGCACCACCCAATAGATGCAGAGACACACAACACCCAACCTGGAGATTAAAAAGAGGAAGGGTTTTTAATGGGAATCAGGATGTTGGGAGGCTTCCCGGCGAGGCAAAGGCCTGCACACCACCAGATGTGATGCTTAGTATTTAATGTCGCTGATTTGTAAGATTTTTGTCGCGTATGTAAGCTTTGTTCTCTCACGAGTCTGGTATGTAGACCAGTAACTCTAAGGCTGTGCTTTGTTTTTTTGCCATGAATGCCTAAGGGTGCCTTTTGCTCCTAGTAGGATGATTGGAGGTTTTTGCGGTGTCCGAGTCAGCAAGGCTTATGTTGTCTTGCTTTCTCTGCTTGTTGGGTAGTAGGAAAAGTGCCTACACTATTCTTCTCTTTGATCAGGTGTAGGTTGCTTTTGTTTGGTCGGATGTCTGTTGGTTTCATAGGAAGGGGATCATATGAATTGGCGGGGCCATCTGTTGGAAAAAAGGCAGCTATCCTTGCATGCATGATTGGCAGATCTGGTTTGGTGTTTGTGGGGTTCCTTTCGGCTATATTACAATGATGTCATCCAAGGCTATACCAGACATACTCATTTTTTGCCACGCCATACACGGCTGTAGAACATGAACTCTGGGACTAAATGATTGCTCGTATGCTAGTCAAAGAGCATGGGCTACGATACCTACGTCTGTACATAAGAGCCATGCTCAAAGAAGGCTTACGCAACTTTGGCATGAATTCCCCATCTATGGCAATCAAATACTACAGCCGGTTTACAAGCACTCTTGTTAAGAGCTTTAATGAAACAAAGTCAAGGCACAGCAGGATATAGCTATGCTGGAAAAGACAAACTCTCTGACATAGCTGACCAATGGGACATTCTTAGGACCTCAATCCCCGTGCCTCCAACACTAGCCAGCCAGACAGAGGGCAGACTCTGCATATGCACATCAATTGTGAAAGACATTGTGTGTATGTGCCTGCATTGTCAAGACAACGGACAAACAGGTGACTCAGAGATAAAGGGAGACCCTCATCAGCCAAATAGTAGACTAAATTATAAAGCTACGGCTCCCACCGTGGCTGCAGGACAACCACCCAGATCTGATCCATGATGGTCACAGTTGTGAATTGTGTTATTGACGTGATAGGCCAGTCCAGCCTGCAAGAAAAGTACAGCAATGCAATCCCTCAAGCCAGCTCAACTGATTAAGACGTAGCAATCACCCAAAAACGCCGTATCGGTACTGATGTGGCGATTGAGGTTGTCACAGCCGTACTTATGCTTAGAGCTAGGGCAGTTTCTAAAGTTTAGCACGCTAGCCAGGACAGTCTTAGAGCCTGTAAGCAGTAGAAGCTAGGGCAGTTTATCTTTTCCTCGCAGCCCTTAAAGACTTTGCACCTGCCAAGGTGGTGTCTCTAATTTTTCCTACTTAGGCCAGGCTAACCCCTTTGTGTTTGCTAGGCCACACAGCTCCTTGGCTGTATCACTGCAGCTCCCGTCCTAGCGTGTTTGCAAGCTTGCTCTAGGTCTGGTAGTTTGCTTCCCACTACTTTCGGTGGGCTCATAATGTTGAGTGAATTGCTGACGCAGCTGCGTTTTCTGGGAAATTGTTTCCGTGTTGGAGTTTTTTTTGGCGCGTCAGTCATCGCAATGGCTCAGCTGCTTTTATCCTGGCTAACTCTTAGCTTCCCTTGTCTTTATGTTGAGTGCCTCGAGGTTGTTAAGCTACTAGCAGAAGTGCCCTTGGCCCGTTATTTTTACTCCTTTCCAGGTAGCCCTATCTTCCTGATTCAGGAACCTTTTTACACAGGTTTCCCCCCTTTCTTCGTTTCCCTTGCTCGTCCTTTGTGTACACGCTTTGCCCTTTTATCATCAACCTGGCTGCCCCCCTTACTTTACCTTATTATTTCTTCTAGCCTGCCTCTCTTGCTCCCTTTCTAATAAAGTAGTTTTTTTCTTTTTTCTTGTTCTGGTGGAGCAATCGAAAGAAATAGCATAAGGTAAATCAGTTAAAACATACCTGAAATATTTTCAACCACATTTAATACGCACACGTGAATTCAGCCGCTTTAACCGCATTTCAACCGAGGTCTGAAATGTTTGACGATATTATAGAGAATTCGTAATGTAAGATTAATGCACATAGAAGGAAGCACAATTACATTGCTGAAATTTGTTTGCAGGCCGCCTGCAACGTCATTAGTAGCTTTTCTTGAGCTCTCGTTACTTTAATGATAACCTCGCCTTCTAACTTCTAACATGGGTGGTCTGGTGGCATTATACGTAGGCAACTGCACTTCTCGAGTGTGCTAAAGCCGAGGACGCGTGCAAGAAGAAGCTGTAGGCCCCTTGCTTATTAACGCTTATCAAATTGAACAGGCCACGAATTGGGGACAAGAGCTGCTGTAGATTTTAAACAGCAAACAAGGCAAGAAACAGAAGCCAAATTTGATAAGTGACACAAGCGTGCGCAGCTTGTAAGATGTCTGGAGTATAAAACACAGCCCGCAATTCTGTCTCAGAAACTGCATGCCGCAGTGAGCAGAAAATTAACAAACGAACACAGACAGCAAACGGAACATACTGGAGAATGCAAAAAGGTATAACGAAGGTATGCTCAAGCGAATAATAGGTAGATTTTGGGTATCAGTAAAATATCAGTGGGATGTTATGCATGCAAAAGCTCTAGTGCGAACATAGTGAGGGATAAAAATATGGGCATAGTAATCGAATGAATGTTCAGGGAATAATACTCTTTGCTAGCAGCAGAACGAACGAAGGTCTGAAGCCAAATATGAGGGTTTTGTGCTACCACTACCAGTTAACACGGGATTGCACCACCCTCATTAAGCGTGTCTCCTCCTTCGTGCCCCTCCTCCCTTCCCTTCTGCATCATTGACAGCAGAGGGCTCTGCTCTTTGCTGGGCCTTCAACCTTTTCATTTGGATCGTATGCCGCTCGGACGCACGAAGCATGTACCTGCATGTACCGCAGAGCAAAGAGGAACAATGAACGATCTCCATGTTACACAATTCCAAACCTCGAAACAAAATTAACTTCCATGCGTGAGTTGTGCCTTAACCATAGTGTTTCTTTAATGCAGGACCACAGTCCAAATGTGTGAGCACGAAAGTGGCGCTGCCACGAGTTGCCATGCTCTGCAGTCCTTGCATGCCTTTGCAGTTCAAGCGCGAAGCACAGCTCATGCATCTCGACGGCGTCTTTGTGTACTACCTACATGCTGCATGCATTCACTAACCTTATCGAAAGGATGGTGCCCACCAGCATGAAAACCATTGCAATAGCAAGTGGTATCTCTATACCTTCAGTCTCTTTATGCATGGTGGATATCAGCCTTTTCAACGAGGAGGAATTCCCAGTCATGCTGACTACAACAGATTAGGTAAATGTAAAACAATATACACAATTAATTATTATTAGCAAAAAATGTTGAAGAGGCACGCGATTAATTTCCTTTGGAGGGCCCACGGCCTCACAACTTCACAGGCTGCCACCTTGCAGAGTAGAGCAGCACTTTCCTACCTGGTGAATGCAGAGTCCAAGGGTCAGGATTGGGGCAATGCGTGGACGCAGCCCAGAGGTGCGGATCGTAGCCTTGCATGCCTGCCACGTTGCTGTGATCCCCGTGCTGTAAATGAGTTCATGCCACAACATGCAGCAGGCAGGTCTGTGGCAGCAGTGGGGCTAGCGTTTGCAGCTGCAGCGTCTACCGCTGCCCATGCAGCGCAAGCAGAGGAGGTCAGTTCGCTGGCGTGCCTAACCATGAGGATGTTTAGGAACAGTTATTGTAAAACAGTATAATGCTTATTGCTGATGGCAATATGCAACTTGCCGCAAGTGAGGCAGATGTGGTATAAAAACACTTGCAGCAACGATCTGGGAGCTCCCTGCCCATGTCTGACTCCGCTACACACCCCCTCGACGACGAGGCTGTCACAAACGAGCACACAGCCAAAATGTCCATGGCACGAATAGCAGCCTTGGAATACTACCAGTCCGGCAAGTAGGTATACTCTGTTTGTGTGCTATATTAAAATACCAAGCGCGGTGGGTGGGTATGCTACAGAGGAAGTGTACTGATGAAAGAGACCATGTCCCCAATCATGTTGGTAAGTTTATTTCCACAGGATTTTCAGCTGTTGACGCGCCATATCTTCCTGCCCAGCAGGTACGATTTGGCAGAGCGCAAATTCAAAGAGGCTGTGGAGGAGTCCATTCTGGGATTCAATGCCCAAGACCCCCACGTCGCGAGTGCCAAGGTGCGCTACCTGAGAAAAGCTAATGCTAGCTGCGCCTTTCTCCAATTTCAGTATGCAAATTTTTTTGTGATGTCTTGCTTTTCATCCATCAGTTGCAGCAGCAGACAACAAGTTGGAAGTCAAATGTTGTTTCAGACAGCTTGCCGCTGTTTTCTTTTTGTTAATTCATTGCCTTGACTCCTCAGAATAACCTGGCTGAGTTCTACCGCAACATTGGGCAGCACCAGAAAGCAGAGCAGCTGTACCTAGAGGTACGGACGTGTGGGCGTGTTTAGTTTGTAAGAGTGTCTTTCATGCAATTGAATATTTAGTAGACAGGTGTGACTGCATGTTGCTATATGCTCACACGTATATAATGTGTTCAACCCAGCCAGTCTGCATTGTGGGAATCACTGTGATGAAAAGCGGGGGTTGGGTTGGATGGTGATGCAGGCCCTGTCCTTGCTGGAGTCGGCCTTTGGAGAGAAGCACTGGCTGTATGTGTCCGCCATGCACAATCTGGCCTTGAGCTATGAAGCCATCGGAGACCTAATAGCTGCTAAGAAAACCATGGAGCAAGTTATGAGGTAAAAATACTGTCCCCGCAACAGATTGTTGCAGAAATCCAATTTCGTGTCACCTTGCAATCACATGAAGGTCGTAAGTGAGTTGAGTATAACTTGGTGTATAAGAACAGGGGGTGCGTGCATGCACTTGGTCTAGTCCCTAGTGAAGAAAGCAGGGGAGCTTTCTGGTCTCGGTATAATAATGGCTACTTTTTTCCTCTCATGTAGGGTGTGATTTATACTGTCTGCGTTTTCCTTTTTATGCTTCCGAACATAGGAATGCGTGCTGTTATCGTACCCTATATAACTTTGGGCTGTCTCATTCAGGGTAAGTGGGAGAAACTTTAGCAATAAGCGGCACAGATGTTTCATGCAAAACCAATGAAAAGCTCTTTTGCCTTAGTAGGTAGTTTGCATATGCCTTTACAGCTTTCCATTATAGTCCACCTATATAGCTTGCCTTGATAGCTTGCATATACGCGCGGACTGCGGTGGGAGGTGTTTGGGCCCACTTTCCTCCTGCACAATCTTTGCAACAGGCAGCACCCATACACTCGTCTTCTATGCTGTGCTGCGGAGATGCTAATAATAATACGAACTAATTGCTCGTCAAAGACACTGTTCTGTATGCAACGTTGAACTCATATTATTAAGGTTGGCCAGAACCATATATACACACACACGGTGTGTATACGGTGGTTTTGCTGGGAATACAACAAGTATACGTGACGTTCTGTATACCGGTATACGTTTCTAGCCAACCCTACATATCTCGCCCATGTCATTTGTGCTGTGCAGGCTCCGGTTGGAGATGTTTGGACCCACCCACTTTCTGTATGCAGACACGATGTTTGCGTTAGGCAACATCCAGCTGAAGCAAGCTGACCTGTCCAAGCGAAAGGAGGAGCAAGGCCAGGCTAAAGAGGTGACTACATGGATGTGAATGCTGGATTTGGAGATGGATTCTCCCAGCTGCTTTGTTATTGTATTATAGAAACTGCTTTCCTTTATAAATCATTGACCTTATCTGGGAGAACTTTCATCGCCACAACGTCACAAATTGCTTTGACAACGAGTGTCAGGTGTTGTTGCCATTTCAGGTCACATTATGCCTTAGCAATAAGCTCACTTCTGTTCCAATTCACGGCTTTGCTTTTTATTATATGCCATTGACAGGGCCAGACAGAGGAAAAAGGAAAGACCCCTGCCAAGCCTAGACGAGCAGGTACATGTGTTTGCATACATGTGTGCTTGTGTGTGCATGTGTGTGTGTAATTCTATTCAATGGATACATGCATGTGTGCATATTGGCTCATACTAGAAAAAAATCTTACCAGCTTGCTTCTTGTGGTCAGCTTGGACATCACACTTGACAACGACAAATGTTATGTGCGCTTGCGCTTGCGTTAGCTTACATACTTAGTTTGAGGAGCGGAGCAACGTTATTAGTACTCATTCCTCCAACTTCTCATTTTCATGCTGGTTGCATGTGACGTAGCACACATACACTGATGTAAGACAAAAGTATGGTTGTAATCAGGAGGCAGGAAATATTTTTTGAAGGAAGGCATTGGGCTGGACCCCCCTGACCCACCACCCACCCCCCAGACCCCCCTTCCAATGCCCCACCCAGACAAAAAGGGTACCAATCTGCTCCTTTCTCAAATAGGCATCCATCTGCATACTCATCAAGACCTGAAATTGAAGTGTTGCAGAGTTATGGGGCAAAAACTGAGATACGGACGCCCATGCACACGTGACCTACCAGGTACCCATAACTGGCTTGCACAGTCCCACATTGCTTCCGTTTCTTCAGAATTCCATTGACTATCTCATGCTGGCACAATCCTGTAAGTTTGGGGTAAATTGCTCCTTCATTGGCTTGACTCACCCCGCGGCCTGCACTTGAGCGCGTGTGCCTCTGCCTTTTGGGCAAGTCCACAGACCCCCCCCTTGACCCAATTTGCTCATAAAAATGCCAATTGACTGGGCTTGAGCTGAGGATTCCTCTGCTGTATTTAAATTTCGTAGAAATGTCCCAGAACAAATTTCCGATCTTGACACCCCCCCCCCTCCCCGAT
>Ga0307942_1001080_pt1:15000-21136 | contig 21136 bp, 18 predicted proteins | sample OrgLakmetagen175_FD_201846 | JGI IMG/M metagenome (GOLD analysis project Ga0307942, IMG submission 201846) | Saline water microbial communities from Organic Lake, Antarctica - #175 | ecosystem: Environmental > Aquatic > Non-marine Saline and Alkaline > Saline | place: Antarctica... | reverse complement strand
CGATGGGAGCGTGTTCTGAGGATGCGAGTCTCCATGTTTGACTGACAGATGTGAGCAGGTTGAAGGCATGCACGCGCACACGCGCACACACACACATACCCACACACACACACACGCACGCACACACACACACACGCACGCACGCTCGCACATATGCATGCACGCACGCACACACGTACACACGCACGCACACATATACACACACACACACATATACACACACACACGCACACACACAAACACACACACACACACACACACACGTATAAGCGCGCACAAAGCACACACACGTTGCCAGTTCACAGCGCAAAAGGCTTCGCCAACTTTTCAGCATCGCTTGCGATGCTTCCCCCCACTTGTCTGCTTGTTGAAGGGGAAGAAAGAAGAGAAAAACTACGCAGGCAGCAAAACACTCCCTGCATCAATTAAGAAAAAGGAGACACATTGGCCCGAAGTGCCGTGAGTCTCCCCCACCAAAGGAAAAAGAAAACTAGTGGGGATCTGGACGGTGGCTGGCAGCCCCCTGCTCCAGACCCAGACCTTGCGAGCAAAGTTTCACGAGGCTGCGCGTCTAGTTATAGTCAGTTTGTGGGCATAATGCACAGAGTGAGCATACATTTTAAGGGCAGTCTTGTGGGCCCTCTGTGAATCGAGGCCGAGCTCTTTTAGATGATGCAAAGTGTTACAGGTATAGATTGATCCTCCCACACCAAGAAGGATGGTGTGGAGTGTAACTTTTTAAGCTTTTAAGCGTTTGCACAAACTCCCGTGCTGTTTGTTAGAGGCCTCGCTCCAGCTGGCGTTCTGGCCTAGTATCCTCAGAATACTTGACTTCTTTGAGGTGTATTTTCCTCTTAGTAGCGTTAAGTTCGTGAGCTCTGCGCACTTGTCCATGAGATCTAGCATGCTGCACCTGTTGCAAGTGGGGAGTGTAAGGTTTAGATTTAGTAGGTAAGGGAGTAACCAAAATAGCATCAGGGCGACCAGAAGTAAGCCTATCTCTGACAAATAAACGAGCATAAAAAAAAGCCAAATGGGTAACGTCCTGTTACTAGCGTGCTCAGGAATTTGAAGGTTTTGTTGGGCAAAACGGTCAGTGCTGCCAGCATCCATATGAACTATACAACCTGCCAAGGAGCCATTCTCTGATGGCTTTCATGATGAGTCCGCAGGCAACATTATGGCGTTCAGTGATCATGCCAGAGATAATATTGTGTTGACACCCTGAGAGAATATGAAGAGCACGGTCTGATTGTTGGCAAAAAGAAGAATGGACACTGAAGGCTAGTGGACTTTTTGAAGCGGACAGCATGTTATTGATTGAAAAGGGTGTCTGTGCGGTAATGAAAGACATAATGTGTTTCATTTGGAGGGAGAGTGGACATGATCCAAAATGCGTTGCTAATGCCTTTGTGTACGTGTGGAAATAGACTCTGGTAGTAAGAGTAGTACCCTGTTTTTGATGCGTTTGTACTACAAGAGAATGTCCTTACCAACAGGCTACATGCTCACATCTAGCTCCTCAAAACTTATGCAATTTGGTACTTGTAGTTTGACTCTCTGCTAGCGCTGAAATAGAGCCTGCCTAGTCGTCTCATTCTGCCTGTTTGTGATGCCCAACTTGATGCTTCTAGACAGGCGCCTGCTGCCTTGCTTCTGGTTTCTAGAGCTGGCTTGACTTTCTTCTGTGGAGCACTAGCACTGCTTCCTTCAGAACTCTCTGTGCTCAGACCAAACCTTTTTCTGCTAGTTTTATTTTAAGCCATACTTGACTCTCCTTTTCTTCTTCAGACTAGACCTTTTTTCCGTCTCTTTCTCTTACTTATCATAGACGCTTCTTCCCCTTTTGTTTAGATTTATGGTTGCAGGCTTTTATCCAAGCTTCTGGCGCCTGCTGAGATGCCCTTTCAGGCATATACAGTGATGTAACCTTAACCTTATACAATTCCTGCTAGCATTTTCGCGAGCCAGATCTGCTTAACCCCATTCTTTTTAAAACAGGGCGAAGAGATGGACAACCCAGTTCAGAAGTGGCTGCTGACAGTGTTAAAAAGAATCCTTGGGGTTAGGGCACTACTCCTTCTTGGTGCGTTATGCGAGAGTGTGGCCTTGAGCCCCTACAGTTCAACTGGTTCCGTGCATTTTTCTGACCCAATGCAATAGCACTACTGCCAAACAAGTTTTACATGCTGGCATGCGATTGAGCTCCAGTTCTGATGACTGCTGGTCTTCCCATATTTCCTCAGCCATGACTGGTCTGATACAAGAGTACATGTTCAAAGAAAAGCTGCGGAACTGTGAACTCATTGATCTCAATTGTTTTGTTGCGGACCTCAGAGAGAGACACTTTTGAGTTTTGAACACCCTATTCTGATGGCTGCCCACGAGAAAAAAGAAAAAAACTACGCAGGCAGTGAACGCCACTCCCCACATTGATTAAGGAAAAGAAAGCAACTGTGTACCGAGTTTTTTAAAATCCATTTACAAGCAGACAAAAAAGGCCCAGTCAGAGAGGTCCAGAGTACCAGAAGGAGAAAAGAAGTCACAAAAAGACAGTTTGATCACTACCACTAATTGGGGGTAACAACTACAGACCCTTAGTGAAATCCAAAATTACTATATGAGTCATAACAAGCTGCCAGGACAAGTGGCCTTGCACCCTGCTGGCGGTATCAAAGCAATACGACTAAGCTAAAAGGTAGCAGCTGACAAGAGCAACTGCTCTTTCCTTGGCTCCTAGCATTACAAAAAAGTATTTCTAATTAGTTTCCCAAGGTGGTGGAGCATTATCCTTCCCAAAGAGAACCTGCTCATCTATCAACCGAGAACCAGAGTAACGGTTCTCCTTTACCCAGACAGTCACTTTATCCCGCCGCCTGACGCGCATCGTGTACACGACCCGAACATTCCTGTCCTTAAACTTCTCAACCTCGAAGACTTCACAACGGTCGCGCCACTGAATTGCGCACCAAGCAATAAAAATCACAGCCATACTGCTGATCATACGCCACCCTAGAAGAAAGTGTAGGAGCAAGGAGTTGCAAAAGAAGCAGGCCAATTTACGGTAGCCTAACACGAGGAGTAAGAAGCACGCTAAGTAAAACATCCAGGAGGAGCTAACCACCCTTGCATCATGTAACAGCAATTGAGGGGAGAAAATGTAATCAAAGCCCCTGCCCAACATACGTTTAGGAGATTCAATAAGGAGGTCAAACAGGATGCCCATGCAGTATTTTGGCAGCAGCATCCAAAAGCTGCCTGTGCACAGTTGAGTGTATGTGTTACGTATGATTTAATACACTTCAGGGAATATGTGCCTCAGTGAGTGTGCGTGTGCGCATGCTCAACGTGCCCACGCCAGCTTCATGTGTATCCTTGTGTGTCTGTTGATTGTATGCGCACAGTGATTGTGTTGTGTAAGCTAAGCGCACAGGCATACGCAAACACGATGCTCAACTGTTTTGTATGTCTCTGTTACAGTTCCTAGACCATCGCAAAAAGAATCACAAGCATGAGGGCTGTCAGCGCATGCACAATGCGACACAACATTGCAGTAGGGACACAGCAGCACGATTAGAGTGTGCAGGCACTAGAACTATTCCTACCATCACAGAAGCAAAGGAAGCCAAACGGAAGTAAAAGGCTTTCAGGCAAACAGAAATAAAAGGCTTCAGAGCAGTAAAAGGCTCCTGCAACACTGGGTTAGGTAAGAACTCACTCGTGGGGAGTCCAAAGCACGCTAAGTAGCCACAGAGTAGGAGGCCGGAAACGAAAAAGCCAACATGCCCGAGGAAGCGTACTTCATCACTTAGGTAGTCAGGAGCGCTGCACGAGTGTTGGCAATGCGCATTAATATTGCAAATGCGTGCTGTGGATCCTCTGTTGTGCGTGTATATCTAGGCATGCACAGCTGAAAATATGGTGGGTATGCTTGTTACAAGACTTCCAGGACCATGCACGTGCGTTGTCCCTTATCAGATTTTCCTCTAAAGACCAATGCGCATAAATATTGCAAATGCGTGCTGTGAATCCTCTGTTGTGCGTGTATATCTAGGCATGCACAGCTGAAAATATGGTGGATATGCTTGTTACAATACTTCCAGGACCATGCACGTGCGTTGTTTCTTATCGAATTTTCCTCTAAAGATTTCCTTCTCTTACGTGCAATGCAGGGATGTGTCATACGGTCATTTGGGACGTAAAATACGGTGAAATACGCGTTAACAACGGAATACGCATATAATACGATCGTATTTTCAAGCAATTTCGGTAGTGCCGGTTTTTGACCCAAAATGGACCCGATTCGCCCCAAAATCACCCAAAACGTTCCCAATTCTTTTCCATTATATTAAATGTTATTGGTGCAATATATATATTAGCATTGAAACTCACAAAAAGGCCGTTGTTGGGGCGGAAATTGCCTAAAAAGGCCAAAACCCGGCAAAAAAGGCAAATTTTGCAATCGTATTATGCGGCCCAATTTGTTCAATACGATAAATACGCATTAAATACGACACGGCGTATTATACGTATACGCCGTATGACACATCCCTGGTGCAATGCGTCGTAAGATGGTGGCTTATGATAGCACATATATTGTTCTGAGGACAAAAGGGTACACAAGTTCCATTGTGCTGCTGCTAGGAAACCACCATTTGCTGCCGGCAATTTTGAAATGCATGAAAGATTTAAGGGGGACCTTGAGCTGACTTGCTTCCTATTACCGAACCATTTAGCTCCAAGTGTGATATAGCTTACGTGCATTTACACGCTGCCTTTCCGCCCCAGGTTGAAGTAAGCTGTGACCCTCGCAAAAAAAACTTGCTTTTATGTATCACCATTTTAGGCTGTCATACCACGGAACCTAACGATGAAATGACAGGGGAGATATCCCTCGTGTCAGGCAGTAAGAGTAAGGAAAGGGTATGAAAATGGGAGCTTGCTAGTATCAGGTGATCGTGCTCCGTTGTAATGTTGTTTACAGGCTATTACTTGAAGGAAGCCATGCATCTGTATGAGCTAATACTTGATGCAATGTATACGTGTATATAATGCAATAATGTATATGCATGGATGTGGAAACCATAGAACCCTTTGGAAAAAAGCTCAAAGTGCTTGGCCGTCCCAGACACATAAATTTGCTTTTAAAACAAGTTATGTTGGTAGGATCGTACTAATTATTTATACGTTTTTTGGAGTAGGTGTTGGTTCTGCTGCTGAGGCACACACAGCTCTGACTTCGCCCTCAAACTCCAGGTGGACTAAATACACACACACCACACCTCACCATGGACCAGATAAGCTGACGGTCCATCCTGCTCTACGTACTTACACACAGAATAATTACAAACCCAAACCCTAAACCCCCACCGGGCTTTGATCTACAAACACGGCAACCCTGTGTATAAATGAAGACATAAAGCTGTTTCCCCTCCCCCTAGGACACGTACCCGGTGTTTTTGACCTAGCAATTTTTTGTTCTCGTTCGCTTGATTAGTTTGAGGTCTACCTCGTGCTCGTAGGTTGAGCAGCCATTGCTGGTTAAATGCCTATGTAACCCAGCTCAATCGAGCAGCACTAGGCCACGCACGTACCCGGTAACGAATGAGGTCAGTACCAGGCACGCCGCTAGCATCCCGCAGGCAACGCGCAGCAGCAAAATTCCAGAAACAACAAACGGCAGCAGCATTAGCTTGAGCAAGAGGGACCACAAGTACTTAGCAAGCTGAACTAGCTCCTCTTTCTGCTGCCTCTTCCACTGTTCCCGCCGCTGCTTCTCTCTCTGCTGTTGCTCCTCCTGTTGCTGCTTTTCTCTCTGCTGCTGCTCTTCCTGTTGCTGCTTTTCTCTCTGCTGCTGCTCCTCCTGTTGCTGCTTTTCTCTCCGCTGCTGCTCCTGTTGCAGCTTCTTCTTTCTCTGCTGCTGCTGCTGCAGCTGCTTCTCCCTCTGCCGTTGCTCGTTTTGCTCCTTTTGCTGCCGCTCCTGCGCTTGCTGCTGCTCCAGCCGCTGCTTCTCCTCTTCCTGCTTTTGCTGCTCCTGCTCCCGCTGCCGCTGCTGCTGCTCCTCTTTCTGAAGCTGCTTCCGCCTGCGCCGCTGCTCTGCAGCTGCTCTCGCTCTACCAGCTGCTGCTGCTGCTGC
>Ga0307942_1001080_pt1:0-10000 | contig 21136 bp, 18 predicted proteins | sample OrgLakmetagen175_FD_201846 | JGI IMG/M metagenome (GOLD analysis project Ga0307942, IMG submission 201846) | Saline water microbial communities from Organic Lake, Antarctica - #175 | ecosystem: Environmental > Aquatic > Non-marine Saline and Alkaline > Saline | place: Antarctica: Organic... | reverse complement strand
CTATATATAAGTTATGATGGACAACTCTTTCAAATCTCACCAGTAGCAAAGTTGCAAATTAGCTTTGGTGAATAGCAAAAGCGTGGATTTAGAGCCATTCCTGCCTGCCTGTGTGATTGCACGAACTTGCCCCCAATTCACTATTAAGATGTCAGGATCCTTAGTTAGACATATCTAAAGCCCCCCTGCACACTCAGTTTGTGCAGATGAGTGCCTATGTGTGCTGGGGAGGGTTTTTTATTCCATTCAAGAGGTCGGTTTCCGGAAGAAAAAAACGGGCGCTAAAAATCCAGGAGTGTCTAAAATTATACTTTCAGCAACCATGTGGTGAAGGTCCAGGGCAGGGGTGAGAATCCGGATTTGGACTCCATCAAAGTTTTGCAAGGTCCAATCTTACCTACTTGTAATATCCCGGTGTGCCCAAATTTTAAAATTATTTTGAAGTTTTAAAGTTAGCCCGAGTACTCTCAAGAGCCCATTTTAGATAAATTTTAGCCTTCACGCACCAATCACGGTGGGGAATTCAGCCCGCACGTGCGCGCACACACGTGTGCTTATGTGCGCCGTGTGTTGATATCAGTGTTGTGCTTCTACGCCGTATTTCCATTTTTGGACCGTATATACGGTACGGTACGGTCCAAAACTGTATTTACGGTCGAAGGAAAATTACGGTCCAAATCGTTCTAGTACGGATGACCGTATTTTGCCTTTTTGCAGAGAAAAAAGAGGTCCAGGGTTCAGTTCCGGGTCAGAACCGCATTTGCTTTTTTACCCTAATTTTTTTGTTCTCCTTTTCATCAGAGCATTTCAGTCTTACATTGGAGATATGTCAATCACAGCATTTGTATTGTGTACATATGAGCTAAAATGACCCTTTAGCGCAAAGAAAGCCAATTTCCAGCCTTTTGCACCGTACCGTTCACCGTACCATATTTTACCGTATACCGTACTGGCACAACACTGGTTGATATGATTGTGCGCATTTGTAGTGCATGTGCACATGCGCCTGCGTGTGGACATGCACTTGGGTTTGTGCATTTGCGCGTTCAAGCGCGTGTGTTAGCTTGTGCATGTAAGCGTGCACATGCATGTGACTGTTTATGCCTGTGCGCGCAAGTGGTTTCCTGTATTGATTATGCGTTTTTGTTTGTCCTGTGTGTGCAAGAGTCATGGCAGTTGCTGAGCTCTGATTGGGTGGGGGTCAGGAAGGGGGCAGGGACAGCGGGAGAAGGCGGGTGAGCCATCCTCTCTGTTCAGCCACCCGCAAATTGTTTTTGGCCATCCCGGGCGAGCCCGGAGCTAAAGAATAAATATGCATCAAGCATTACCGGTGTCACCTTAGAGAGTAAAAACGTTGTTCAATAGGTGTGATACTGAATTAAGTTGATATAAGTATTCAATTTAACGTTTAACACATCACTCCGGCAGTTACAATAGGACAACTTCTGAACAATAGTCTTGACGGGAAGTCTTTTGGGTTGTACCTGCATTCTATGGTTTGGTGATGGCCGTGATGCAAGGAAGGTTATTCCTGACTTCAAGATATAGGAAATGTCAAGCACGCACTGTTGAACGCCAAGTTTTCTCATGCTATACGTCCTTTAGATAATTAAATAAGCTGCCATGCTGTTAAACATTATAGCTGTCCCTGAGGTGGGCCTCTGCAATTGGCTTGTTCCATATGCTCTTTGCTCATTTGCGCCTTAAATAGCAAGCACAGCTTGAACATTCGTTTAACCTGGCTGTGGGTGCGTGTTTTGAGCCTTCTGATCGGATCCACGTGTTAAAATTTGAATTCATGTATGCGAAAGAAGAAAGAACATTCGAAAGGGGTCGGTCTATTGACCTAGATGATCCAATACATACATCTGATTATTTCTATGCGAACAGCTACGCACCAAGAGCACAACAACACACATTACCCTTCCTTCCTTATGCAGATCAATAATCAGCAAAATGAAATATAGAAATGCAAACATCTCGTTGTGCGGCTCAACATCGGACTACTTGTGGGCGGGGACCGACATCAACAACGTACAGCGGCTAATCAAAGGTCACGAGGCGGCTGTAGCAGCTCTGCCACTGGACACGATTTAAGAACCAGTATCAAATAGATTCTCAACGATAACGTCGTTTTTAAAGTTTCTTTGCTTGTAATCACCCGGATAACGGATAACAGATAGTCATACAGAGGGTGTTACAATAGTGTGTGTGTGTTTGTGTGTGTGTGTGTTTGTATGTGTGTGTGTGAGTGTGTGTGTGTGCGTGTGTGTGTGTGTGTGTGCATGGCCCAGCACCTGGTGTCACTGATAACATCATGTGCAAGGAGTTGCTGATTAGATTTAGTGTTTTTAAAAGGATTGCTCTTTGAACCCAATTCACGATCTGAACTTATTTAGAATTACATCACCTTCAGCCAGATTGTTTGCTGATCGGCCTAAACTTACTTAAAAGGATTTGTCTTGATGTGTTGATTTCTATATACGACATGTGTTAAATTGAAAAAATGTTCCCAGACACCCCTGGCCGGGCGGATGCTGCACTTCAATCGTGGAAAAATGCAGCTCCTGTTGTGGGCCGCCCACAGAGCGGTGGGCCGCAATAATAATGGTTACAATGGTTACAATGGGGGGGGGTGACCTTCAGCCAGGTAGTTTGGCTGATCGGCTGCTGACTGGTCTCGGCCAGCCACAAATAATTCCATAAGCTCAGAAAGAAAAAGAAAAAGTCTTTTGTTCTGCTGAGAAAGGAAATCATGAACAAGTTGGTTGTTGACTTGTTGCAGCAAAAAGGGTTGGGCTGCTGAAAAGTCCTCAAAAAAAGGTGTAAACAGAAAGGAAAAGTGTTTCCTCACCTCACAAACTCGATAATCTTGGCAAATTAAAAGAGCATGCACCTCGTTCTGAACATGTTCATCTTCACCAGGACATTGGTCACATACGCAAGAACCATCTTCATGCCACGCTGCTGCCTCAACTTTCAAAGTATGCGCACGCAAGCGGAATCTACTTATATTGCGCATAACATGTTTGGACAGATCAAGATGGAGATACCGTGGTACATTAATCGGCATAATAATGGAGTGAAAGAGTGAGGTCTCTTGTGTGATGGCCAGTCAAGGTTCACAAGGTTTACAAGGAAAGGCCTTCATTCAAAGCGTGCGACGGCTATCCTTCTCATAAAAAACAATCAGTTCATACAAAAACAGGATCATAAAAAATGGGGCGGAGCCTGCGCTGCAACTTGCATTGAAATTGTACATAATGTTGTGAGAGCGATTCAGGGCGTGGGTCTCGATATTATCCATCAAAAAATTGAGAAGTCAGTTTATGTCATAAAATTAATATAAAATATAATCATATTCTTCTTCCGGCAAAAAGGGCATGCACAAACACAAGACTTGTGATTTTAATTAAATTAAATTTAAATTTCCATGATTGACTGACCTTTCGCTCGAGATGGAGGCGAACCAACATGAGGGCTTCGTCCCGATCGGTGATTCCGAGGATGAACGGTGTGTGTGCCTTTGTATGTGTGTGTGCGTGTGTGTGCGTGTGTCCTGCTGTTTACATGTATGGCTCTCATTTGTAGACTTGCTTTCATGAATGGCATGGGGTGACACACACACACACACACACACATACACACACACACATACACACACACACATACACACACACACATTCACACACACGGTTTCTGGCGCCATGGTGGCTGTTTCTTTGTCCAGGCATGAGCCTAGAAGCCACGGAGGGAATCCAGGCATCAGGCCAGAGCCTTTGCAGGAACATAGGTAGTACAATGATTCCATTTATGTGCACTTGCCTTGCCACGGTTGCATCGTACATCGCTGGAAGGCTCTTGCATGAAAACGATCGTGCAATTTTGTTGCACTTCTGCCGGTCTGTGTGTGCCTGTGCATGTGTGTGTGTATGTGTGTGTGTGCGCCTGTGTGTGTCTCAAAGGTGAGTATATTAAGTACGTGCTCCTTCCCTGTGAGAATATGCACCTCTGTATGTGCTGGTGTCTATCTGTGTGTGCCTGTGAGCGTCTCTGTGTGCAAGAGTAATGCTTCCTACGTTGTGGGACGCTGCAGGTTGGATGATGCTCAGCTTGACGACGCGGGCCATACTACTACTGTGCGTACAAGTGTAGATGATGGCGCAGAGAGTGTGCAATGCAATGTGGGGGCAGTCGGTGCACTTAGCATTGGTACCTCAAGCCAGGTGGAGGAAAATGCAATTACAGGAGCCTGTGTCACTACTTCTGTCCAGAAGCACCAGCATCAGCTCCTGCACAACGAGGATGTGGCAGAGGGAGAGAGTACAGCGGCTGCAACTCCTTGTACTGCTGTTCTTATGGATGCTCCTGAAAGGCGTGCACAACAAACGGATGGCCATAATCCTCAACCGTTATGTGAGCGACTACAAGGCCAGACTCAGCCAGGAGAGCAGCAGCAGCAGCAGCAGCAGCAGCAGCAGCCGCCCACGCCTAAGGATGGTGAAGGCCCTGAATCAAAGAAAGAGGGTACACCGCACCTAAATGCTGAGCAACAAGCGCAGCAGCTCGTTTCAGAGCCCTCACTGCAACAACAGCAAATGCAGCAGCAGCTTGCGCAGGAGCATCTATTCCTACAGCTTAAGCAGCTCCCGTTGCAGCCCGTCCAGGCGGAGGCTGTACCAACTCAGGAGGAGCAGCAACAGCAGCAGCAACAGCAACAACCGAGCCGTGAAGAGCCTGAGCGGACAGCCCAGCAGGTAGCGCCCCAGGGACAGGGTAGTGTGCCTGTTGTGCAGCAGCAGCAGGAGCAGCAGCAGCAGGAACAATTGGGCATCGAGGAGCCTGAACAGCAAACTCTGGAGACACCACAGGAGGAGAGTGGCAGTGTGCCTGTTGTGCAGCAGCAGCAGCAGCAGCAGGAACAATTGGGCCCAAAGGAGCCTGAACAGCAAACTCTGGAGACACACCAGGAGGAGGGCGGTGTTCACGTTGTGCAGCAGCCGCAGCAGGAACAATTGGGCACAAAGGAGCCTGAACAGGAAGCCCCGGAGACGCACCAGGAGGAGAGTGGCGGTGTGCCTGTGGTGCAGGAGCAGGAGCAGCAGCAGCAGCAGCAGGAACAGCAACAGCAGCAGGAACAGCAACAGCCTGAACAGCAAGCTTCGGAGATACACCAGGAGGAGAGTGGCGGTGAGCCTATGGTGCAGCAGCAGGAACAGCAACAGCCTGAACAGCAAGTTTCGGAGACGCACCAGGAGGAGAGTGGCGGTGTGCCTGTGGTGCAGGAGCAGCAGCAGCAGCAGGAACAGCAACAGCAGCAGGAACAGCAACAGCCTGAACAGCAAGTTTCGGAGACACACCAGGAGGAGAGTGGCGGTGTGCCTATGGTGCAGGAGCAGCAGCAGCAGCAGCAGCAGCAGCAGCAGGAACAGCAACAGCCTGATCAGCAAGCCTCGGAGACACACCAGGAGGTGAGTGGCGGTGTGCCTGTGGTGCAGGAGCAGCAGCAGCAGCAGGAACAGCAACAGCAGCAGGAAAAGCAACAGCCTGACCAGCAAGCTTCGGAGACACACCAGGAGGTGAGTGGCGGTGTGCCTATGGTGCAGCAGCAGGAACAGCAACAGCCTGAACAGCAAGCTTCGGAGACACACCAGGATGAGAGTGGCGGTGTGCCTGTGGTGCAGGAGCAGCAGCAGCAACAGCAGGAAGAGGGGCACAAGAAAGGAAATGTGCAGACCACCTCGCAACTCCAGGCAGGGCAGCACAGCCAGGGCAAGGAGCATGCCCATATACTGACTTCTTCAGAAAATGCTCCCCAATCTTCGCCGCCAGCTCCTTCGACAGCTGCACCTCCCGTTACTCTGACAGATGCACCCCCTCCCTCCTCCCCGACAGATGTAGATGCTGGTCAAGCAGACGAGGGCGGCAAAGATGCTGCTGAGGCTGGTGAGATTGTGGTGGTGCCAGACAGGGATGGGCAGCAAGGACGTGGCAGCGACTTGGAGAATGGGGAGGAGGGGGTTACTAAGGAACCGCCGCCTGACAGCAGTGAGCAAGGACAGAAACCTCTGCAGCAGAGAGGGCAGAGAGGAGGAGGAGGAGAAGGAGGAGGAGGAGGAGGAGGAGGAGGAGGAGGAGGAGGAGGAGAAGGAGGGAAACATGTACCTGTCGCTGGCGGAGGGAGTGGGGGTCGTGACGGCCTGAGGGCCTATGCGAGTGAGGAGAAGCAGGCTGGAGATCACAGGTCACCACAACACAGCACCAGGGGTGCTGGCCTTCCTGCCCCTGGGAGCGAAAAACTTGATTCGAGGTCAGGCAGAGATCAGCACGAGTCCTCTGCTAATGCTCATGCTGTGCCATCACTAGCAGCGACCGCTTTGACAGCGGCGGCGCACCGACCCCACCATAGTACGGAGCGGGGCAGGCGTGAGCAGAGGGAGAAGGAGAAGGAGAGGGAATGGGAGAAGAGGCGTGAGCAGAGGGAGAGGGGCATTGAGAGAGCAGACAGCCGTGGCAGGCATGGTGGCTGCGTGGATGTGGGCAGCAGTCAAGACAGAGAAAGGGAGCGGCTGCGTGTGGCATCACTGGAGAGGTGGGCGTGTGGAAAAGATGATGTATGTTAGGAGAAGTACGGGTGGTGGTGGCTTAAAAGCTTCTTAGAGCGCACAATTTCATCACAAATGCTCAGAGCCTCTGTCACAAGACACGTGCAGCATGTGTGCGTGCACAGGTCCCCGCTCGAGCGCGCTCACAGCGGCATACAGCCCCAGTGACAAGTGTGCCCATGCGACATGTGACACATTATCTGTACGCAAAGGGGTCAGCTCTTGTGTCTGCGTACTCAATTTATGCATAGTGTTGGCCATAACTATATATATATGCGGTGTGCATGCGGTATTTTTGGCAGGGAAATCATCAAATGTACGGTCATATACGGTGTATTTATACGGTTCTGGCCAACCCTATCCATGCGCAAAAGGGGCAGCTCTTGTGTCCGCATACTCATATGATCTCAAGCATGCAAACACACTAGCATACACTTTAGTATACACACATGCATACACAGCGAAAATCTCGGGTTTAAGCAAGCTCTCAGCTGCAGTTTTGTGCACGCAAATAGAACAACATAGAAATGCAGCCGACACATGCGTGCACGTGCACACATACACACATACTCGCATACATACACATGCAGAGGGCAGCTTGAGCGTGCACGCGCTCACAGTGCACATCTCCAACGCGAGCGTAGTCGCAGCCGCAGCCGCCGCCGCAGCCCATCCAGTCCCCCCCTGTCGGCGCGCAAACCCCTTGCTCCCTACCGAAGTGGTAACATAGGACTCCCCCCCTCCTCCTCCACAGCTCCTAGGTGCGTGTCATATGTGCACTCATTTTTTGTTTTTGGCCAGCAATCAGGGAATGCACCGGCTGTGAGGATTGCTAGTTTGTGCATCCTTTTTATATCACAGCTTCCATGTGCGTGCCGCGAGTGCACTTTCTTTATTGCTGAGATGGCAAGCATTTAGAATGGGAAGCACTGTGCCTCCCTTTTTTTCTACAGCTTTCATGTGTGTGTGTGTGTGTGTGTGTGTGTGTGTCTGTGTGTGCCATGTACTGTACTTTCCAATTAACCCCCGCATTAAAATCGTATTTTGCCCTGTGGGGTGACTGCGGAAAGCTGGTATGTAATATATATTTTTTGACCCTGCGGGGTTGTGCGGGACTGGTGGAAAAAAGTGTTTTGGCATGAACGACGAGAGTTCCCCCGCCTCCTCCCCGCCCCAGCAGCAGCAGCCCCAGCAGCAGCAGCAGCACCAGTTGCTCCAAAGGGGATTGTCAGTGGGGCGGACGCAGCTTTTTCAGAATTGCAGCGACAGCCGATCAAAAGCAGGACTTCAGCAGCCAAAGGAGCAGCAGCTGGCAACCGACCGAGCCAAGCTGCTGCAAGCAAAAATGGAACAGGCTGAGCCCTCAGGTTTTGTACTTCGTGACAACACGTGTAGTATGTCGTAAGGGTTGGGGCCTCAATTGGGTGCCTCCAGCTCCCACCTATAAGAGATACCGTACCTTTCCTACAACACCCCGCATAAATATCGTTTTCTGCGGGGTGACTGCGGTAAGCTCAAATATGTATTTTTTTGTTTCCAAGCGGGTTGTGCGGGATTTGTGTAAATAAAGTTTTTGGGTCGCTGCAAGTCACGAGCGGCGAGAGGCCCCCCGGCCTCCTCCAGGCCCCCCCCCCCCCCTGCCCCCTCCCGCCCCAGCAGCAGCAACAGCAGCAGCAAGTGGAACGGGCTGAGCGACAGGCGCAGGAAGCAGCGATGAAGAGGCCTCCTGGCAGGCCAAAGAAAAACCTTGATTTGGAGGATTAAGCTGCAATGCTTGCACACGCAGAGTGCAGATTCGAGCCAGCAGCTCACAGATGAGCAGGTGGGGCAGCTGGTGCGGCAAACAAGGTCACCCACCAAGGCTGCCCGCACCCAAGCGGCACCATCAGCACGGGCAAGCACGAGCAAGGCACCCAGCAGCAGTGAGGAGAGCGTGGAGAGCGCCAGCATCAATGATAGTGGCTAGAAAACGCATAAGCAGATTTGGGGGGGGGGAAGGGCAGCAAAGGTGTAGGGCAGGTGTAGAACATAGAGCGTAAAGCTGCAACTTGTGAACAGCATGGTGACTTTCCTTTTCCCTTTTGTGGTGCTCTCCTTCATTCAAAGCTAATTGGTGCTGAGCAGGGCTAAAAGCCCTGGGTGATGACAGCGGTAAGGGCAAAAAACATTTTTTCTGGGGTGCGGGAAGGTACGGAATTCAACAAAATATATAAATAAATAAATATATATTTCTGAATTTTGGGGTGCAGGATGAGAACGGTAAGGTACGGTATACACGGTATACTTTTAAACGTAAAGGTCGCAAGAAAAGTTCCTTTTTTTGTTGTTGTTGTCAAGTTTGTTGGGGTCGTCCCCACGGCTGGACCTCCATTTCCTAGTCAAAATGTGGTAAATAGCTTATTGGCACAGTTTGGGTATACCAGCCATGGGGACGACCTTGGTAGTCTGCGTGCCTTACACTATATACCTCCACCCATACCCACCTCCAGGTGCACACTTTCTTTCTGTCAAATAAGCTTGGTGTTTGAAGTGCGTGATGTTCATTCACGCCCTTTAACAAGTAGTAGGTGTTATGGCAACTTGCAAGCCAAGACGAGCCTCTGTCGGTGGCCTTTACCGATTGTTTACACTAGTCTTGTTAGATAAATGCCTTGATTAATGTTAATTAGGCTCGTCTTTCTAATAGTCTAGCTTTCAAGTTCTGAGTTCTGAGCGCACAACCTGCTTCCTGCTTTCAACTTTTTCTTTTAAACGCATCGACGTTGGCAACAGGAATTTAATCAGGCTTGTCGAGTTGTACGGTACGGTACGGTTACGGTCTGTACGGTACGCACCGTACTTGTTAAATTACGGCGTACTACCGTAATTGTCACACCGTACTTTACCGTAATTACGGTAAAATACGGTACGGTGTACGGTACGGTGCCAAGCTGGCACTGCCAGTGCAAAAATGGCCTCAGAATGGCCTCTTCGCCCCAAAACCTCCCATTTTCGCTCCCCGGTGTGCTCCTCCCATGTGCTAACGCCACACAATGCTTCCTTGAACGACCCTGAGGCTGGGTTGGGGCTGCATCAGCTCGGGGGCTGGCACTGTCAGTGCATTATTGGCCTCAGAAAGGCCTCTCCGCCCCAAACACCTCCCATTTCCACCTCCAGCATGCTCCCCTTATGAGCTGACGCCACACAATGCGTCCCTGAACGACCCTGATGCTGGGTTGGAGCTACATCAGCTCGGGGAAGGGCCCAGCAGTGGCTTGCATGGAAATTCAAAGTCGGACGCAGTACTTGATTCCTGGTTAATAATTTGTGTTTTATTCATAACTAATTGTTGCAAAAAGACAAGGAATGTTTTGGGTCGAAATTGGAGCCAAACGGCCAAATTACGGTCAACATCG
>Ga0307942_1001076_pt1 | contig 21145 bp, 28 predicted proteins | sample OrgLakmetagen175_FD_201846 | JGI IMG/M metagenome (GOLD analysis project Ga0307942, IMG submission 201846) | Saline water microbial communities from Organic Lake, Antarctica - #175 | ecosystem: Environmental > Aquatic > Non-marine Saline and Alkaline > Saline | place: Antarctica: Organic Lake... | reverse complement strand
CACACCAGCAGCGCACACCAGCAGCGCACACCAGCAGCGCACACCAGCAGCGCACACCAGCAGCGCACACCAGCAGCGCACACCAGCAGCTACACACCAGCAGCGCACACCAGCAGCGCACACCAGCAGCGCACACCAGCAGCGCACACCAGCAGCTCACACCAGCAGCGCACACCAGAGCGCACCTGAAGTGCATCAGCTCTCTACAATAGGGAACCCCTGCCAGAGCCAGACACACGTGAAATGTAGGCAGCCATCAGGCATACACGCTGGCAGACTCAGGTGTGTTTAACCGCAAAATCAGGTACCTCTGCTTAGGCACTCTCAGGCGCTGTCAAGCATGCGCGCCAGCAGGCTCAGATGCTTTTACTCACGGTGCCTGTGTACTGACCCAGAGGCAGCACAGCTCAATCCTGGCCACCTGTTTCAGGCACGTGTGCCAGCAGGCTCAGGTGCCTTTACTAGCACGGTGCCTGTGTACTGCCCAGGAGCCAGCACGGCTGGAGCCTGGCCCCCTGCCTCAGGCACGCGCGCCAGCAGGCTCAGGTGCCTTTACTAGCACGGTGCCTGTGTACTTCCCAGGAGCCAGCACGGCTGGAGCCTGGCCCCCTGCTGCCTCCACAGCTGTGTCACCCTGAATGACCACACCTGTTTGAGCAGCGTACGTGTATGTGTGTTTGTATGTTTGTTTGCATGCTGGTGTTTGGAATTGTTTGTTTGTTTGTGTGTGTTTGTTAGTGTTTGGAAATGATGTTTGTTTGTGTGTGTGTGTGTTTGTGTGTGTGTTTGTTTGTTTGTTTGTTTGTTTGTTTGTTTGTTTGTTTGTTTGTTTGTTTGTTTGTTTGTTTGTTTGTTTGTTTGTTTGTTTGTTTGTGTGTGTGTTTGTTTGTTTGTGTGTGTGTGTCGAACTGCTTGTTTGTATGTGTGTATGTGTTGGGGAAGGGTGAGGGGGGCATCAGATTGCAGTGCAATTGAATCAGAGCGCAGCATATTGCAGTGCAATTGAATCAGAGCGCAGCAGATTGCAGCGCAATTGAATCAGAGCGCAGCAGACTGCAGTGCAATTGGATCAGGAACTAAAATTGCATTGTGGTTTGATGCACAGAAGTATGGATTGCAGTGCAATTGGATCAGGAACTAAAACTGCATTGTGGTTTGATGCACAGAAGTATGGTCAGGCCAAAACGCACTTGATGATGCACACCTTCTGAACGGCTGGAGCTGCTTACAGAAAGAATGCTACGCAACTGGAGCTGTTAGGAGCTGGAGGATTCACTTTACCCCCATGATCCTATTGTACCCTAGCAAATTTCCATCTACACCCTCACCCGCACCTGCACCCACACTCACACCTGCACCCTCACCCTCACCCGCACCTGCACCCACACCCACACCCACAATCGCACCCGCACCCGCACCCGCACCCACACCACACCACACCCGCACCTACACCTACACCTACACCCGCACCCGCACCCGCACACCCACAACCCACACACCCACACACCCAACCACACCCACGCAACTCCTTTGGATAGCTGCACAGGCCCCTGATCACCAGCTTGTGCACACCTGCTCAGTTGAGGAGGGGTTACCCCCTCCATTCCACTTCCAAGTTAACACAAGCACACCCACACCCACACACACACACACACACACACACACACACGCTCGTACCTTTAGAAAACTGCACAGGCCCCTTGACAACCAGCGTGCGCGCGTCCACGAGGCTGGGCTCAGCGCCGGGTGGGATGTACTTCTCCATGGAGTCTACCAACTTGAAGTACACCTCGTCCAGCTTCACTAAGGGGACCTGTGGGGACAACAAGAAAAGGATCCGTAGACTTTGCCCAGTTTCACCGAGGGAACCTGGGAATATTAAAGGGAAAGCTCTGTGGAGTCTACCAACATAAACTAGACTTCGTCCAGCTTTGCCAGGGGGACCTGGAAACAAATACATATTCCTGATGGATCCTGCCAATGAAAAGGTTCAGCGCAAATAGCTTTACCAGGGGAACCTGTGTATGAAAAAAGCAAAAATATCTCAGAGGGGGGCGACTGAGCAAAAGTCTGAAAATATTCTATTTTTGATGCACACAATATAATATCATATAACTAGAGCGCATATGAACTTGGGCTGAAAAGGATGACCCAGCTGAAAATATCTTACTGAAAACATCTTACTTCTAGGTAAGCAGTGTGTTTTACTGAAAATATCTTACTTCTACGTAAGCAGTGTGTTTTACTGAAAACATCTTACTTCTACGTAAGCAGTGTGTTTTACTGAAAATATCTTACTTCTACGTAAGCAGTGTGTCTTACTGAAAATATCTAACTTCTAGGTAAGCAGTGTATCTTACAGAAAATATCTTACTGAAAATATCTTACTTCTACGTAAGCAGTGTGTCTTACTGAAAATGTCTTACTTCTACGTAAGTTCAGTGTGTCTTACTGAAAATGTCTTACTTCTAGGTAAGCAGTGAGAGCCGTTCCTCATAATAATAAAAAGCCCTAAATTGTTCCTCTTGTGCATAGACTACCCATACATGGTAAGCATTCAGAACACTGTGTGGGGCAAAGCATCGTACGTTTTGGCAGAGTACGTCATCAAACACATTCGAACATAGTTCTAGGAGAATCTGTTCTGCGCTTGAAATTCAGCGTGTCTGTGTATGTGTGTGTCTATGTATGTGTATGTGTCTGTTTCTGTGTGTCTGTGTGTGTATGCGCGTGTATTTTTGCTTGGGGCACCTATAATAATCAGCACCTATAATAATCAGCATGTTGTGCATGTGTGTTTATGTGTGTGTTTTGCCAAGGGCACCTGACCCAGCGTGTCCGTGTGTCTGTGTGTGTACGGGTACGTGTATGCGCGTGTATTTTTGCTAGGGGCACCTAAATCAGCATGTTGTGTATGTGTGTGTATGTGTGTGTGTTTTGCCAAGGGCACCTAACCCAGCGTGTCTGTGTGTCTGTGTGTGTACGGGTACGTGTGTGTGCGTGTGTTTTGCTAGGGGCACCTACTCTGCATCTCGTAATTCTAAGGCTCTTGATATAAGCAGCTTGTGTGTGTGTAGGTCACTGAAGGCAAGTGCACACAATTGGCTCCTCTTTGCAAGCGCGCGGCCACTCAATAAAGCAATGATTGCATTAACAATGTCGAGTGCAGCCTCCCTAGGAGCATCAGTTGGCAGTTGTGTGCGGCTCTTCGCAAAGTTTGACAAGGATGGTAGGGCAGCTCCTACCACACTTCAAAATTATGATGCATCGTAGCGAAAGCACACATGTAACGACTGTTCTGCGCATCTGCCTCCCAACCCTAGCCGGCATGTGTCCCTATGTACTGACCTGTGCATCCTCACGCAACGAAGACCATACCACGTTTCAAATCATGTTCCCTTGTGCAATATTTCCCCCCTGTGTATCCTTACTGTGTATCCTTATGCGGCACCGACCATGCCACGGCTCACATCATTTCTGGATACCACGTCATACAGCGCCTGCGTTTTCACCTGCCACTGCTTCTCCTCAGGAGGTGCATGTTCGCTACTTATGCATTATGCACCGCTCTTGTTTCAGGTTTATTAAGAGAACAAGCTATAAGAGCAATCACCTAAGCATTCCATTGCACAAGCACGTGCGCAAGCACATTCACTGCCGATCCATCAAAGCACGCACAATCCAACTTGCCTGTTACGCTCATAAAATAACAGGGCCTGCATGATTCCGATATGAACCTAGAAGGTGTAAGCTGCAATGAGCATAGCATCATGTGTCAGTACGTGTAAGCTGCAATGAGTTGTGACCTCTCTGAAAACGTACAGCAAGCCGTTCTGTACAAACAAGTGGCTGCTTTCCACAACAATGTTTCAATTGGGTCACAAGCATGGTCACGAGCATCGAACACAAGGCTCACTGAATGAGTCTGCGTGCAAACCTCGTTTACATTTAACCAACATTCCACATACCTCATTCATCCGTGTATCTCATTCATCCGTGTATCCCATTCATCCATGTATCTCATTCATCCGTGTATCTCATTCAATGAATTTGCCAACATTCCGCGCTCCTCCTCCAACAGTTTTGCCATCATTCTGTGCACCTCATTCAATAGCTGTGCTAAAAGTTTGCGCACCTCATTGAAATTCCGCGCACTTCAATCAATGGTTTTGCCGACATTCTGTGCATACTTCAATCATCGGTTTTATCTTTATTTCGCATACCCTAAATCAATGATTTTGCTGACATTCCGCATACCTCATTGAAACTCCGCGCACTCCATTCAATGGTTTTGCCAACATTGCGCTTACTTCAATCAATGTTTTTATATGCGTTTGGAATACCTGACTGGCTGACATCCCGCGGACCTCATTGAAATTCCTCACTGGCGTTACCAACGATCTGCGTACCTCATTCAATGGCTTTGCCAACTGTACTGTGGCATCTTCCTCAATCCGGTACACGTCTGAACGCAACACCAACAGGTCGTTGCAAGTCTTGACAGGGGCAAAGCGGGAGCGAGGGACCTGGACGGCACCTGGTATAGGAGTGTGTTCAAGAAGTGCAATGCTAAAGTTGCGCAAGTGTGCAGAGTGCGTGGGAATGTGTTTAAGAAATGCAATGCTAAAGTTGCGCAAGTGTGCAGAGTGCGTTCTGTTATGTGAGTTTGTCTGATCGCGAACGAGGTTGTGTGCGTTGTGTGCGCTAAAAGACACAGCTTGTGCCTCTGAGGGTCGCTGCAGGTCTTGGCGGGGGCAAATAAGCGGGAGCATGGGATCTGGAAAACACCTGGAGAGAGGTAGGCTGTAGACACAGCACACTATGTTATGAACGTTTTTAAATTGTAGCACGTGTGTGTGTTTAAAAGAAAGGAGGGGTGAAACACAGCACACTATGTTATGGACGTTTTTTGAAATTGGCAGCACGTATGTGTGTGCTTGAAAGAAAGGAGGAGCAAGGCACAGCACACTATGTCATGAACGTTTTTTGAAATTGCAGCACTTGTATGTGCTTAAAAAAAAAGGAGGGGTAAGGCGCAGCACAGTATATCATGGACGTTTTTTGAAATCGTAGCACGTGTGCTTAAAAGAAAGGAGGGGTGAGGCACAGCACACGATGCCATGAGCGTTTTTTGAAACTGTAGCACGTGTGTGTGCTTAAAAGAAAGGAGGGGTAAGACACAGCACACTTTTCATGGACATTTTTTGAAATTGTAGCCCGTGTGCTTAAAGGAAAGGAGGAGCGTGAAGGCCAAGGAGCACCCAACAAAAACAGGCAAGGGTTGCTGCTAGGGTTGGCCAGAACCGTATATATACACCGTATATGACCGTAATTTCGGTGAATTTCCTGCCAAAAATACCATATATACAACGTACATATATGGTCCTGGCCAACCCTAGTTACTGCAAACTCTTTCACGCGTGTTATTCATGGAGTACGTAATTGCTTGAAGGTGTGAAAAAGCATGGTACCTGGTTACTTTTGCAATAGATTTGGTTTGGAGTGTGTGTGAGGGGTGGGTCAGTGTGTATAGTCTAAATTTCAAGGGTAATGCATGAGTGGGCAGCATCTGCGCATTCCATTCCATTCTGTTTTCAACAAATTGTAACCTGCAATCCATTCCATTCCGTTTTCAACAAATCGTAACCTGCAATCCATTCCATTCCGTTTTCAACAAATTGTAACCAAGTGCGTGAGCTGTGTAGTTGGTTGCGGACATAGGAGAAAGCAGGTTACGTGTTGTTTGGAGCTTGTTGAGATGCATCTGGCAGCAGTGGGATCAATTGACACGAGAAACGTACAAGGCGCACACATACATACATATACACACATTCACACATGTACACACACACGCACACACACAAACACACACACACACACACACACCTGACTTGCTAAAGCATTCCACTGCAGAGCCCATTGCGGTTTCTAGCTGGAAGACTGGTGCTGACTTGGAGTCTCGCGGGTTGACAGTCTGTGTGAGCAGCACACACAAGGAAAAAACACAGATCGCAAGACAAATATTGCACGAGAAACACCTCTTGAAAAAACTCATTACCAAAAAACACGACACAAAGGCACACACATGGACAAAGAGGACACACATGTACACACATGGACAAAGGCACACACACGGACAAAGAGGACACACATGTACACACATGGACAAAGGCACACACATGGACTAAGAGGAGGCACACACATACACACACGCATAGCAAACTCCCTGTTTCCTTCTTAATCTGTTTCTCTTTTCTTGTTACGCACAGGAAACAAGAGAAAGGGAAACAGATTTTAATGCAGATGGCCAAAGCTGCTACCAGGGTTAATCAAAGGCATAAAAAGCAGATAGCCAAAGCTGCTACCAGGATTAAAAAAAGGCATAAAAAGCAGATAGCCAAAGCTGCTACCAGGATTAACCGAAGGTTTAAAAAGCAGATAGCCAAAGCTGCTACCAGGATTAATCGAAGGCTAAAAAAGCAGATAGCCAAAGCTGCTACCAGGATTAATCAAAGGCATAAAAAGCAGATAGCCAAAGCTGCTACCAGGATTAATAAAAGGCATAAAAAGCAGATAGCCAAAGCTGCTACCAGGATTAATCGAAGGCATAAAAGCCAGTTGGGGTATTAAAGCCACGCACCTTCTTGTTTTTGATGAGGGGCAGCGGTAGGAACCCCCCCGAGGAGGACAGCGTGGCTTTCAGCTCCTCAAGGTTCAGCCACAGGTTGTTGGTGTTGAAGAACTTGTGCCTGTGTGCAGATGCAAAGATGCAAAACTGCGGGTGGCATGTGTATATATGTGTGTATGTGTTTGTGTGTGTATGTGTGTGTGTGTGTGTGTGTGTGTGTGTGTGTGTGTGTGTGTGTGTGTTAGGCGCAGATGTAGAGATCAAGGAGCTCAGGAGGACAGAGATATGCCTGCAAAAACCAAGTACATGCACACACACACGCACACACACACACACACCTGCCGACATCCTCAAAAGCACCCTTATCTGTGTCAGGGCACATACACACACACACGCACACACACACGCACACAGACACACGCATACACACACACACACCTGCCGACATCCTCAAAAGCACCCTTATCTGTGTCAGGGCACATACACACATACACACACACACGCACACACACACACACACACACACACACACACACCTGCCGACATCCTCAAAAGCGCCCTTATCTGTGTCAGGGCACATAGCACTCTCACGCAGCACCAGCTTGCCATCGCTCTTGCGCTTGCATAAGTGGCCGCCCTTCTTATCGGCAGGCGTGCGCTCACACACCTGCATGTGCATATGTTTGTATGTGTATGTGTGTGTGTGTGTAGCGTGTGTGTGTGTGTGTGTGTAGTGTTTGTGTGTGTGTGTGTGTGTGTGTGTGTGTGTGTTTGTGTGTGTGTGTGTGTAGCGTGTGTGTTTAGTGTGTGTGCCGTGCAGTGCGTGCTGTGTGTGTACTGAGGGTAGAATTAGCAGTGGGCGTGGGAAGTATCTGGCCTTCTGTACAATTGCACAGTGCAGTGCTGCAACGTATACCTCGCCACATTCAACATTTATAGAATGTCACAAAGGAAAAAGAGTGAACGGTACAAATGGATCCAGATCATCCACCCAACGAAAGGGAGCTCCAACAACGGCAGATACGGTTTACTACATCCGACGTTTCTTGGCAAATGACTCTATCAATGACGTTTGTGTGCTTTACTGCAAGACCCCATGTCTGCGCGCTTGCACAATCAAGCAAAAACAGTTCAACGTATCCACTTCATTACCATCGAATCCGAAGCCTGTTGAAACAAAGTGCCACAATTCACAGAACAACACCACACGCGTGCAAGTGCTTTGGAGGCAGCAAGTTCATTGTACAATTACCCAGCACGCTATCATCACACACACACACACACGCACACACACACACACACACACTTACACACACACACACACACACACACAAACACACACACACACACACAAACGTGCATAAACGCGAGTAAAACCCACACGACCACACGACCATGCACACTCATCCACTCGTACATTGCACACACACATACGTGCATAAATGCGCGTAAATCCACACGTCCGCACACCCATGCACACTCATCCACCCATACATTGCACACACACGAATGCGCATGAACGAGCATAAACCCACACGACCACACGCCCATGCACACTCATCCACCCATACATTGCACACACACAAAATGCGCATAAACGTGCATAAACCCACACGAACACACACCCATGCACACTCATCCACCCATACATTGCACACACACACAAAAATGCGCATAAACGTGCATAAACCTACACGACCGCACTCCCATGCACACTCATCCACCCATACATTGCACACACACAAAAATGCGCATAAACGTGCATAAACCCACACGACCACACACCCATGCACACTCATCTACCCATGCACACTCATCCACCCATACACATGGAAGCATGTGATCACATGTATACCCCACCACAGATGCTGACATGCCAATGCACACACAAAAAAGTACGCACAGACGCACGCGCCTCCCCACTCACACAAGTCAACATGTGCGCACACGCACACACACACGAATGCGCATGCACACACACACACACACACACACAGACACACACACATGCACACACACACCCAAACCAAAACACAGCTGGCAACATACCTCCATAAGGAACGCATTTCCAGAGGAGGCAAAGTGAGCCAACAGGGTGAGGTCCAAAGTGGCACCAAGGTTGTCACTGCGTGCACACAAACACACACACACACACGCAAGTACATGTGTTGAACACTTGTGTTTGTAATTAGGTTGTGAGCATAATAGTATGGTGCATGTTGCTCAAACTGAGGAAAGGGCTCTGCCTCTGCCTCTGCATGCGCACACGCACACACACACACGCACGCACACACACACACACACTCAAACACACATACACACACGCCACACACCCCATACACGCATGTGTGTATCCACATGTTGGAGGCCCAGGCAGGGCACACACACGCGCGCGCACACACACACACACACACACGTGTGTGTGTATCCACATGTTGGAGGTCCAGGCAGGGCACAGCTGCCGTTGCTTTTCATGTTTTGCGTTTCTCTTGCACATGCAACGAGAATGACGTCACATGCCAATCATTCAATAAAAGCAGGAATATCAACTTGCCCGTGCCTGGCAATTGACTGGTTTGATGAATAAAGAGACACTCCAAACTTCTGATGAGGAACAGCTTGCCTGACAAGTGCCTCTTTCAAAACTGCTACATCTCTCTCGTAACTGACACCCAAATCTGTGTGCCCATCACAGACAAGATCTGCTGTGCTCATTTTGCGGCATATCCCGATCTGACTGAACCCTAAATTGAGACAGGAGCTCAGTTGCTGATCAGAAGTTTTATTTTGCGAGAAACAGAAAGAAACGGCATATCTCCATACCCACAAACTGTTAATGCGTGTCAGAGTAGCAAAGAAAAAAGCAGCAGCAGCAGCAGCAACAGCAACAGCAGCAGCGGCAGTAGCTGGCAGCAGTGGCAGTGGCTGGAGCTATCTGCACCAATTACATAACTGCCCTTTAATTGGTACCCTCCTCGATTACTACAGGACAAGAGTTAATGCAGGGCAGCTTTTCTTTTCTTGACCAACGAGTGCCACAAAAACCACCATGGAAAACCAAAAGAACAAGCATTTCTATGCACATACCCAGGGGTGGCCAGAACCATGTATATGCGGAGTATATACAAATGTTTTGGCAGGGAAATCACCAAACATATATACACAGATATGGCTATGGCCAACACATACCACTGCCTTAGTATTGAGACATGCACAAATTGCCTTATCAGCTTCCCTGTTTGAGAATATGCATGGACTTGTGTGTACTTGCGTGTGCTTTCATTCAGTAGGTCATCAACAATGCGTCAGAGGTCTCACCTGTTTGAAACCAACGTGTGTACTTGTGCTTACTCATCCAGCAATTAACCAGCAGTGCGTCAATGTATGTCAATTATATATGTCTATAGTACTTGAGCTCAGCAGTTTATCAGCAGTGCGTCAGAGGTCTCACCCGTTCAAAATCAACGTGTTTACTTGTGCTTACTCATCCAGCAGTTAATCAGCAGTGCATCGATATATGTCAACTATATATGTCTATAGTATGTCGATATATGTCAATTATATATGTCTATAGTACTTGAGCTCAGCAGTTTATCAGCAGTGCGTCAGAGGTCTCACCTGTTTGAAACGAACAAGTACTTAATGCCTGCACTTAACATCTTGTCAAGCATGCCAGATCCCAGAAGGGAGGGATAAATGTCCCCGTGCCCTGGTGGGTTCCACTCGTTATCTGTGCGTGTGCGTGTGTGTGTGTGTGTGCGTGTGTGTGTGTATATGTGTGTGTGTGTGTGTGTGTGTGTGTGTGTGTGTGTGGGCACATTAGCGTGTGTGCATACGTGCGTACGTTTAAAAAAAGCAAAGCTTTGACACAGCACTCGGAATTTTGGGGGGCAGAGTCCTTCATCCTCGAAATTAGATCTCACGGTGGGAACCTGCATGAGCCATCCCCGAGGCGTCACTCTCGATGAAATTTCCCTCTTGCAATGTTAGCAATCAACTCTGTTGCTGTATTAAATTCACACACAAACACACACTTGCATTAACACTTAACACACACCTGGGTTCTCTGGGTAAGAGGCAGGCCCAAGACTGGAGGCATCAACCTTTGGGCTCATGTTCTGCGAGCAAATGAAAAAAAGAGCAATAAGACCACACACGCGGTAAATACCAGCATTCCTCAGTAAACACCAGCAGTATGTGAAAATACGCAGTAAATACCAGCATTTCACACACGCAACAATTACCAGCATTTCACACACGCATTAAATACCAGCATTTCTCAACAAATACCAGCATTTCACACTCGCAGTATTTACCAGCATTTCATACACGCAGTAAATACCAGCATTCCTCAGTAAACACCAGCATTTCACACACGCAGTAAATACCAGCATTTCACACACAAAGTAGTTACCAGCATTTCTCAGTAAATACCAGCATTTCACACACACAGTATATAGCGACATTTCACACACGCAGTAAAGACCAGCATTTCACACACGCAGTAAATACCAGCATTTCACACACGCAGTAAATACCAGCATTTCACACACGCAGTAAATACCAGCATTGCATACACGCAGCAAGTACCAGCATTGCACAGATATACCAAGGAAAACAGGGGCTCAGGGAACATGTGGGACAGTTAAGCTCCTCGATGATAAGTAGGGTTGGCCAGAACCGTATATATACACCATATATGACCGTATATTTGGTGATTTACCTGCCAGGAATAAGTTATATGCACCGTATATATATTGTTCTGGCCAACCCTATTCAATCAATCAAGGAGGGTGAAGACAGTGAAGTTTTTAAATCACTTATGACCCTAACACTCACACACAGCACACGCAGGATATGGCCAGAGGAGGGTCAGGAAGGAAGGACGTGCGTACGTACGTGAGCATGAGTGTGAGCATACACACACTTAGGGTTGGCCAACCCATATATATACCCATATATATACCATATATATGGTATATGGGTAGGGTTGGCCAACCCATATATATGATGGTGATGACGTGTGTACAGTATTCTTTGCAGGGAAGTCACCAAATATACGGTCATATACGGTTTACATATAAGGCTCTGGCCAACCCTACACATGTCACGTAATGTGAGCAAGTGCAACTAATCTATATGCCCCATCAAATTCTGTGGGCACATGCATATGCATAGACGAGAATGCGAGGACACCTCATATGATGTGAGCAAGTATGTGCAGGTACTACGCCACCACTACACCACCACTACACCACCACTACACCACCATCACTACACCACTATTACACCACCACTACACCACTACTACACCACTACTTCACCACCACTACACCACTACTACTACACCATCACCACCACTACACCACCACCACTACACCACTTATAAACCACCACTACACCACCACCACTAGGGCTTACACCATGCATATTCGCGTAGGTATGTATTGAAATTTCAGCATAAAGGATACCTTGCGTACGGGCATAGGCAGTACACATATATGGTTTTGGCGAAACCTTTGAGTGTGTGAGAGGTGAGCGAGCGTGTGCCCGCAGAACAAACGCAAACAATTTGTTCTGCTTGTGTGTTGATGTACACGAGCACTGATTTGAGCAAGCGTGTGCCTGTAGAACAAACGCAACCTATTTGTTCTACTTGTGTGATGATGTACACGAGCACTGATTTGAGCAAGCGTGTGCCTGCAGAACAAAGGCAACCTATTTGTTCTGCTTGTGTGATGATGTACACGAGCACTGATTTGAGCAAGCGTGTGCCTGCAGAACAAAGGCAACCTATTTTTTCTGCTTGTGTGATGATGTACATGAGCACTGATTTGAGCAAGCGTGTGCCTGCAGAACAAAGGCAACCTATTTTTTCTGCTTGTGTGATGATGTACACGAGCACTGATTTGAGCAAGCGTGTGCCTGCAGAACAAAGGCAACCTATTTGTTCTGCTTGTGTGATGATGTACATAAGCACTATTGTGAGCGAGCGTGTGCCTGCAGAACAGACGCAACCTATTTGTTCTGCTTGTGTGATGATGTACACAAGTACTGATGTGAGCGAGCGTGTGCCTGCAGAACAAAGGCAACCTATTTGTTCTGCTTGTGTGATGATGTACACGAGCACTGATGTGAGCGAGCGTGTGCCCACAAAACAAACAACATATTTTTTTGACTTGTGTGATGATGTACACGAGCACTGATGTGAGCGAGCGTGTGCCTGCAGAACAAACACAACCTATTTTTTCTGCTTGTGTGATGATGTACACGAGCACTGATGTGAGCGAGCGTGTGCCCGCAGAACAATCGCAACCTATTTGTTCTGCTTGTGTGATGATGTACATGAGCACTGATGTGAGCGAGCGTGTGCCCACAGAACAAACACATCATATTTTTTTTGACTTGTGTGGTGATGTACACGAGCACATGCGTGATAATGTAGGTGAGCACAAGTGTGACTGTCTGCGTCTACACACACACAAACACAACATTCAGCAGGAGGAAGAGACAGCTTTTATGTGTGATGATGTACGTGAGCACATGTGTGACTGTTTTCACACACACACACACATACACACACACACACACACACAACACACACACAACACACACACAGATACACACAACATTCAGCAGGAGGAAGAGACGGCTTTTGGCGAATAATCGTGTTGGGGTGGAAGAAGCTTTGCTGCCTACAACTCGGCAACTCTCTCCTTTTATCATTTGCATATTGGATGCATTGCTGAGGGTGACACAAGACTATAATGATGCAAGGGTATTAATGACTGCACATTTGTAGGGTTGTCGTATATATACACCGTATATGACCGTATATGTGGTGATTTCCCTGCCAAAAATACCGTATACACACCGTATATATATGGTTCTGGCCAACCCTACACATTTGATCAAGAGTATACGTTTGTCATCAGACAATTTTCTACTGGAGGTCACACATGCACGGAGATCACACACGGAGATCTTGCACTATTAATTGATGCTAACATGTTAACCACACATTTACGTCAACTGCATGACCACATAGGAGGAAAAAAGGCAATTATGACCGGGAACTGTTTTGGCACAAGCACGCGCAACTAAGGCAGACAATCCAGTGTGTTTTTATGAATGTCAGACACGGGACGTTCATAAGTGGACAGATCTCGATTGAACAAGAATCGTCGTGCCAGCCAAGTATACTTCCCTCTCACGTTCTCTCCTCCTCTCTTACCTGCATGAGCTCGATGTAGGGCTGCGTGTGCAAAGGCAGAGCGAGGGGCTAGTTAGTAGAAGAAGGAAGGCAACTCGTGAACGTGGCTGTGCTTGGAAAGGCAAATCTCAAGTTAAAAAAAGAAGAATGAACAAGGCAAACTCCTTGAGCTGGTTCTGAGGTTCATGATCATTGGCGGTTTATACTGTATGAATCATATAGTTACCGCACGAAAAATATATCACTGCCCCCTAAGTAATGTTTTTAGTTGGGGCGGTGACGGGGGTTTAATATATATTTATTTTAAAGGGGGCAGTTGTGGGGCGGTAGCGGAAATTAAAGTCTTTGAGCAGTGCGAGCGATGGTTCGTCAGGAAGCCTTCCAATGAGTGCTCAGGAATTCCCGCAATCACCTTCCCTAGCACTCCCTGAACCCCCAGCCCCAGATCCGCCTGCCCCTGCCCCTGCCCCCCCAGCCCCAGCCCAAGCCCCGCCTGCACCCGTTGCACCCGTCGGGAAGTTCCAGCGAGGGAGGTGCGATTGCAGTACAAAACTGTAAACTGGTTTTTTTCCAGGGCGGCGGTGCTTTCATGGACGCTGAAGTCATCTAGAATGCCAAATTTCAGTGTTAGACATCTGGCACAAAGCGAGCGAGGAGGCGCCATTTGTTGAGGTTATATATTGGAGGTCTTACATCCTATTGGCAAGCCAACGCATTCAACACCATTTTATATGCTAAGTCATCTATGCCACACTTCTGTATCCACTGCAAATACTGTGTCCACTGCAACTATAACTATGGCTAAGATTTACTTTACGATTACTTGCAAATGTATACTGCAGGGCTCATTGCACCGAAATATGAGTGTTTGTACAGGTTTAGCCTGATAGGATAACCTGGTTTGTATCAGGTTGATAGAATAACCTGGTTTGTATCAGGTTTAACCTGATAGGATGTAGTTAGGTGTGATGTTGCAGAAATGCACAAGGCCGATACTAGCAACACACCCAAGCAACAGAGGAGACATTCAAACGATTGAGAGGATCCAAAGGTCATGAGAGGGGACATCCATAGGACATATGACGTAATGTCAAACCTTTGCCGTTCTGATTCCCCAGCTCTGAGGTTGCCCCCCATTGTACTAGCACACAAGCATAGCCATCACGCGAGCATGCAGGCACAGCCAACGCAACACAAAGCTCTCCCCAATATCACTATTGCACACAGGTACAGCTATCACGCAAACGTGCAGGCACAACCAGCGCAACACAAAGCTCTCCCAAATATCACTATAGCACACAGGCACATCCATCACGCAAGCATGCAGGCACAGCCAGCGCAACACAAAGCTCTCCCCAATATCACTATAGCACACAGGCACAGCCATCACGCAAACGTGCAGGCATAACCAGAGCAGCACAAAGCTCTCCCCAATATTACTATAGCACACAGGTACAGCTATCACGCAAACGTGCAGGCACAACCAGCGCAACACAAAGCTCTCCCAAATATCACTATAGCACACAGGCACATCCATCACGCAAACGTGCAGGCATAACCAGAGCAGCACAAAGCTCTCCCCAATATCACTATAGCACACAGGCACAGCCATCACGCAAGCATGCAGACACAACCAGAGCAGCACAAAGCTCTCCCATATCCCATACTACTACAGCAAACAGGCACGGCCAACACGCTCGCTTGCAGACACAGCCAGAGCAGCACAAAGTCACGCACCTCCTTCAGCAGGTCCCCGTGCCGCTGCTCCAGGAATCGGCGGGTGTCGGCGCTGGTGCTGAAGCTGTTCATGAGCGTGAATGCTACCTGGGACCCGTACGTGGCACGCATGTGCTTCACCTGTGCAGCAGTGTGTGTGTGTGTGTGTGTGTGTGATTGTTAAGGGTTTCTATGTAGGTGCTACAGATCTGTGGTACTACAACAGACACTCAAGTTTTTACAGTTTTACACACGCAGCCTAGCAGTCGCACTTCTTGACTGATGGCTTAATCTGTAAACTCTGCGTGTGTGAGCATTTCAAGTGCGTTCGTATTCATGAGTTACGCAGGACTGTGCACACTCTCACATTATCAGTGCTGGTTGCCACCCACAGATGGCACGCATATGCTTCACATGTGCAGTCGTGCGTGTTGTGCGTGTGAGCATTTCAAGTGCATTCGCATTCATAAGCTACGCAGAACTGTGCACGCTTTCACATCATCAGTGCTAATTGCCACCGATAGGTGGCACGCATATGCTTCACCTGTGCAGTAGTGCGTATTGTGTGTGTGTGTGTGTGTGTGTGTGTGTGTGTGTGTGTGTGTGTGTGTGTGAGAGAGCATTTCAAGTGCATTTGCATTCATCAGCTACGCAGGACTGTGCACGCTTTCACATCATCAGAGTTTACAGATCACAGATCACAGATCACAGATTACAGATTACAGATTACCAATTACAGATTACAGATTACAGATCACAGATGCAGATGGATTTTGACTGTGCACGCTTTCACATCATCGGTGCTGGTTGACACTGGTGCCTGAGTAATGCATACGCGTGACAAAAGCGATTTGGCACCCGTAAGTGGCGCGCATGTGCTTCACCTACGCAGCGAGGAACGCTGCTGATAGATGCACCATTAGGAAAATCCTCATAAAGATGAGATTTGACTTTTCTGCTGTGGTGCTGAGTTTGCACACGTGAGACCCGAGGAGGACGAGCGTACTTTTACGGAAATTTGCAAATCCTTTCCGGCATCGGCTCCGTCACTTCAGCCCTGCCTCAATGCACTTGAAGCACCTGTACCTACTGACCGCGTTAAAGACACGCACTGAATTCCCCCACCCCCCACCCTGATAGCCTGCAATTCCCAACCTGCTCAGCAATGAGATCTACTGCAACTCCCAACCTCTACTGCAACTCCCAACCTCTACTGCAACTCCCAACCTCTACTGCAACTCCCAACCTCTACTGCAACTCCCAACCTGTTCAGCAATGAGATCCAAAAAGGTCTTGTCCTCCTTGACCACCAGCAAGCTCTTTGCTTTCTCCAGCCCCATGGAAGTGCCCAGGCCACCGTTCAGTTTGAGCATGGCCGTCTTGCTGAGCAGGTCCTGTGTGTGTGTGTGTGTGTGTGTGTGTGTGTGTGTGTGTGTGTGTGTGTGTGTGTGTGTGTGCGCGCGCGTGTGTGTGTTACGTGCGCTCGGTGTGTTGTTTCATGATTGTTTCTGTGACCTTTGCAACATTCTCCAAGGAGCCTTCGTTACTCTCCACATCATCCTTTTGGGTGTGGGCGGCATTATCTACAACACCCACACTCAGAAGCCTTTCAAAGAACTGGGTCTCAATTCTCATAGAATTAAGAAGCTTGCCTCCAAGCTCCATGTGCACTCTGTGAACTTTGCTGCTAAGCCTGTCCATACTAGATGTTCCCTTCTCAGTACTGTTACCAACTCTCATCAGGAGCCGGTTTCAGGCCAAGCCTGCAACCCTCCTGATCCCCATTGGTTTTTCCTTTTCTTTTTGCGGTGGAGGAGCTTTACGGTACTCAGTACCAAAGTGGCTCCTTTTCCTTAATTAATGTGGGGAGTGGTTTTCACTGCCTGCATAGTTTTTCTTTTCTTCTTGTATACAATGCATGTTTTGCACCAGAGGGGGGAAATGCCGCAAGCTTGATGTCTAGATTTGGCCAGAAATATATAGGTATATATACAGTGTAAATACGGTATTCTTGGCAGGGAGATCACCAAATATACGGTCATGTACGGTGTATATATACGGTTCTGGCCATTTAATTAAATCTCAAGTTCTTGAGATTATTGAAGAGTATTTTTTATTGTGCCGATCCTATTGATGTCACATTTTAGGCAGAAGGTAAGCACTATTGTATCCTTTACTACACTTTGCATTGGCAATGCATTCCGGGCATGAGCAAGCCTGGACTCCTCTTTCTTGCATCGTGCAAGCTAACGAGGCACGTTCAGACACACACTCACAGCGTGCAGGCGAAAGGTAAATCACTTTGATGTCCTACTATTCCTCAGGTGTGCGTACGAAATTTGCAGGCCAGGGCTCCCTGCCGAGGGAAGTAAGAAAGACTACGCAGGCAGTGAAAACCACTCCCCACATTGATTAAGAACAAGCAAGCCACTAATTAGACCGAGAACCGCAAAACTCCTTTACGTTGGTTCAAGCCCTGAAACATCGACGTTGGTTTAAGCCCTGAAGCGTCGACGTTGGATTAGGCCCTGGACCCTGAGCACGCATCATCTGCGGGCAGAGTACACACGTACGCACACACACATACGTACACGACCGTATATACACGCACACACATACACAACGCATGCACACACGTACGTGCACGCACACACACACACACACACACGCACGCATCATCTGCAGGCAGAGTACGCACACCCTACCTCTCACCTTGATCTCCCCCTGCTTTGGATCTGGGAGGTCTGTCAATTTAGGCAGCTGCACCACCTGCTCAATGGTAGACTCAGGCACCTGGCAAAGGCAGTTTTGAGGGATTGGTGTTGTGGAAGGTCATGTCCGGAAAAGAAATAAGAAAGTAAGGAAGTGAACACTCCTGGCATGCACATGAGACATGAGGGAGGGATTTTGTTTCGTACTGAACAAGGTGCGCACTGAGGCAATGTTATCTCGTCTCACTAAAAATTTTTGAGGTTGCACCCTAAACAAATAACTGTGGACCAATTTACCTGCATTGGCTGCAGAAGCAGTTTCAACGAATGCACCGAGGGATAAAGTGTCTGAGGCGAATTAAATTGTAGATTGTAAGCAAATCTTTGCAGATGTGAGCACATCATGTGCATCGGAAAAGGAAACAATCAGTCTCAAAAGGTGCGCCCTTGCTTCCATCCTTTAAAATCCCTGAGCATTGATCTTGGTGCGATTGAAAGAGGTTTCCGGAGACGTCTGAGCGCTTCTTCTTCTTTTTCTTTTCTTCTTCTTGCTTCTTCTTTTTCACTCTTCGTGTGGCGCACCAGTCCAGTGGCCCCCTGCTCTAACTGCGTGTAGTTGCTCTTGAATGCTGCGATGGCGGCATCGGAGAGTCCCCTGGCCTTGCACTTGGCCTCTAGGCTCTGCCATTCCTGGGAGGTGCTTGCCTGCACGTGCGGGCGTACGCGGAAGCGAGCGCAATAAACTCGAGAGGTTAACAGCTTTACCGCATTGTACAAACACAGCTCTAGTGGTCGTCCTGCATTTTCTGAAAACATCAAGGCGGGAAGAAGAATGGCAACATTCAATCTCCAGACGGTGACACAGGTCGGGCCTGCACTGAGTGTGGTTTTCTACAGCAGCAAAGTCTAGGTGTTGTTGCACGCAGTTGGCGAAGGACGGAGACACTAGGTTCCACTTCTAGAAACGTTCAATGCTTAAGCAAGTGCAGACTCTCAGAAGGCCTTGAATGAATGCAGTTGATGTGTGTGCATGTTTGAGTGTGTACAAACTCGTGCAGGAGACCAATGACGTTGTACACGATGCAAGGAGAATCAACTCACCATTGTCGTTAGGAGAGTACTCAATGTTTTACTTTGTTAATAAGTAATTAGCAATATCATCAAAATTCCTTGATCTGGTAATTCGGAAACGTTAAAGTTAGATTTTAACAATAGAATAAAAAACGAATTGCTCTAGGTTCACATGAAAATGCAGGAGGTATAGCTGAATCTGGCTTGCACGGATGGAGGTCCTCTCCTTCACTGTGGCTGAGGCCCTGAAAGTGAGATTACATTCAATTCGGTTGGCCTAGTCCACACGCAGGGAGCAAGAAACATTCAATGCAGACGTTTTGCGCCTCTCACAACCAACACGTACACGCAGGAACGAGGGCATGGGGAGCAGCCCCACAGAAAAATTATAGCAGAGCTGCTTTCCCTGTGCCGCTCCTACCCCGGCGGGTTATCAGGTATCAGGTTTTGCAAAGTGCATTGCGCGCTTGCATCTGTGACTCTGTTCACTTTCCCTCCACTTATGTGCGCGCGCTTTGCTTGTCGCAGAGCCCATCATACTGACACACATGGCCTGCCAAGCAGCTTTGAAAAAGCAGGTGTGTCGGGGTTTGAGATGCTTAAACTGACAGCTTGCATCTGTCAGCACATTTCGCTCCCGCAGGTGCAATGGGCACGAGCTTCAGGTTAGCAAGAGAGGTTGCCCACCAAATAAAAGCCAAGTCTCTTCAACTGTCCTCTCAGCCCTACTTTTTCATGCACACATGGCGCAAAGGAGCATGGAAAAACGAACCCAGGCGGTGCTAGAGCTGCAGATGGTCGCCTGCAAGAAAGTGCTGAAACAAGCCTCATATTGCATCAGCAGCAGACGGGCGGCTCCTACTTGCCCATTGCCAAGCTTATCCAGGTGGGTTAATGTGGAAACATGTCATTTAACTCCAATAACGCTCGTTCCCTTCTTTAGGAGAACGATCGACCTAGCGTGCACAACGGTACATGTTATCATTCACGCACTTGCGCAAATACCAAGCGAATTTGTATCCGCAAAACCTGATGAAATAATGCTCAACCATGCATGTGTTCAGATGAACGACCGACCTGGTTTGGGCAGCAGAGACAGTATCGCTGGCGTTTGTGGAGAAGCAGGACCACCCGTCACACGCATGCCAGGTGAGTGTAGTTTGTAGTGGTATGTGTAGGGTTGGCCAGAACCGTATATATACACCGTATATGACCGTATACTTGATAGAGTCCCTGCCAAAAATACCGTATATACACCGTATATATATGGTTCTGGCCAACCCTAGGTATGTGGAAAAATGGGGGAAGCTTACGTGACATCGCTGGTGCCTTTGCAGACAAGGGACCACCCGTCACACAAACACGTCAGGTGGTTGTGGTTAGTAGTGGTATGTGGAAAAATGGGGGAAGCTTACGTGACATCGCTGGTGCCTTTGCAGACAAGGGACCACCCGTCACACAAACACGTCAGGTGCGTGTAGCTTGTAGTGGTATGTGGAAAAATGGGGGAAGCTTACGTGACATTGCTGGTGCCTTTGCAGAAGCAGGACCACCCGTCACACGCATGTCAGGTGCGTGTAGTTTGTAGTGGCATGTGGAAAAATGGGGGAAGCTTACGTGACATCGCTGGTGCCTTTGCAGAAGCAGGACCACCCGTCACACGCATGCCAGGTGAGTGTAGTTTGTAGTGGTATGTGAAAAAATGGGGGAAGCTTACGTGACATCGCTGGTGCCTTTGCAGAAGCAGGACCACCCGTCACACGCATGCCAGGTGAGTGTAGTTTGTAGTGGTATGTGGAAAAATGG
>Ga0307942_1001073_pt1:5000-21157 | contig 21157 bp, 30 predicted proteins | sample OrgLakmetagen175_FD_201846 | JGI IMG/M metagenome (GOLD analysis project Ga0307942, IMG submission 201846) | Saline water microbial communities from Organic Lake, Antarctica - #175 | ecosystem: Environmental > Aquatic > Non-marine Saline and Alkaline > Saline | place: Antarctica... | reverse complement strand
CCCTGCCCCGCTCCCAACACTCACACGCAGCCCTACCTTCTCTCTTGATTTCCTTGCACGCGCACATACACTGTGGTGGTGGATGAGCACGGAAAGGGGGGAGACGGTTTGATGTGAGGCTGTGTGGTTATATCAGTGTGGAGCTGTGTGGTCATATCAGTTTAATGCTGTGTGAGTCTATCAGTGTGAGGCAGTGTGAATGCAATATTACATCATTTATGCATGAAATGAAGAACGCCAGGGCTTTGTATGCACAGTGCCGCTGCTGCTTCTCTCATACATACGTGCACACGACTGTGCTGCGTAAATGTATTAATATGGGAGGCCCACTCTCATACATACGTGCACACGACTGTTTGCTCAAGTGTATTAATATGGGAGGCCACCTGCGCTCCTCGTGCCTGGAGTGCCTCCAAAGAAAAGAAAAAAGGGAATTGATGACTCTGCGCAGACACATTAATGCCACTCCCTACATCAATCATGCCAAAGTCAATGCCACTCCCAAAGCCAATGCCACTCCGTACATCGATCATGGCAAAGTCATGCCGGTTCTATCGATCTGATGCCACTCCCTTATGCCGGCTCTATCAATCTAATGCCACTCCCTCATGCCGGTTCTATCGATGTAATGCCACTCCCTACATCAATCGTGGCAAAGTCATGCCGGTTTAATTGATCTGATGCCACTCCCTCATGCCGGCTCTATCGATCTGATGCCACTCCCTACATCAATCGTGGCAAAGTCATGCTGGTTCTATCGGTCTGATGCCACTCCCTCATGCCGGCTCTATCAATCTAATGCCACTCCCTCATGCCGGTTCTATCGACGCAATGCCACTCCCTCATGCCGGTTCTATCGACGCAATGCCACTCCCTACATCAATCGTGGCTAAGTCATGCCGGTTCTATCGATCTGATGCCACTCCCTCATGCCGGCTCTATCGATCTAATGCCACTCCCTCATGCCGGTTCTATCAATCTGATGCCACTCCCTACATCGATCATGGCAAAGTCATGCCGGTTTAATCGATCTGATGCCACTCCCTCATGCCGGCTCTATCAATCTAATGCCACTCCCTCATGCCGGTTCTATCGATGTAATGCCACTCCCTACATCAATCGTGGCAAAGTCATGGTGGTTCTATCGATCTGATGCCACTCCCTCATGCCGGCTCTATCGATCTGATGCCACTCCCGCATGCTGGTTCTATCGATGCAATGCCACTCCCTACATCAATCGTGGCAAAGTCATGCTGGTTCTATCGGTCTGATGCCACTCCCTCATGCCGGCTCTATCGATCTGATGCCACTCCCTCATGCCGGTTCTATCGATGTAATGCCACTCCCTACATCAATCGTGGCAAAGTTATGCTGGTTCTATCGGTCTGATGCCACTCCCTCATGCCGGCTCTATCGATCTGATGCCACTCCCTCATGCCGGTTCTATCGATGTAATGCCACTCCCTACATCAATCGTGGCAAAGTTATGCTGGTTCAATCGCTCTGATGCCACTCCCTCATGCCGGCTCTATCGATCTGATGCCACTCCCTCATGCCGGTTCTATCGATGTAATGCCACTCCCTACATCAATCGTGGCAAAGTTATGCTGGTTCTATTGGTCTGATGCCACTCCCTCATGCCGGCTCTATCGATCTGATGCCACTCCCTCATGCCGGTTCTATCGATGTAATGCCACTCCCTACATCAATCGTGGCAAAGTCATGCTGGTTCAATCGCTCTGATGCCACTCCCTCATGCCGGCTCTATGGATCTAATGCCACTCCCGCATGCCGGTTCTATCGATGCAATGCCACTCCCTACATCAATTGTGGCAAAGTCATGCCGGTTTAATTGATCTGATGCCACTCTCTCATGCCGGCTCTATCAATCTAATGCCACTCCCTCATGCCGGTTCTATCGATGTAATGCCACTCCCTACATCGATCATGGCAAAGACATGCCGGTTCTATCGATCTGATGCCACTCCCTCATGCCGGCTCTATCAATCTAATGCCACTCCCTCATGCCGGTTCTATCGATGTAATGCCACTCCCTACATCGATCATGGCAAAGTCATGCCGGTTCTATCGATCTGATGCCACTCCCTCATGCCGGCTCTATCAATCTAATGCCACTCCCTCATGCCGGTTCTATCGATGTAATGCCACTCCCTACATCAATCGTGGCAAATTCATGCTGGTTCTATCGGTCTGATGCCACTCCCTCATGCCGGCTCTATCGATCTGACGCCACTCCCTCATGCCGGCTATATCGATGTAATGCCACTCCCTACATCAATCGTGGCAAAGTCATGCCGGTTCTATCGATCTAATGCCACTCCCTCATGCCGGTTCTATCGATGTAATGCCACTCCCTACATCAATCATGCCAAAGTTGTGCCGGTTCTATCGATCAGATGCCACTCCCTCATGCCGGCTCTATCGATCTAATGCCACTCCCTCATGCCGGTTCTATCGATCTTACTTGCCCACTAGCTACCACAATCACTCAATCCAGCAATCGAAATCACAGCTCAGAGCAGTACCTCCAAATTTCTGAGGCCCGAGGACAGCTCAATAAATGAACGATCACCACTTCACACCTGGGGCACTTTCCAGGACTGGGAGTCGTGGCATCCATGTCCACTAAAGGAGAAAAAGAACTTACACCGCCCCCGCTCCTCCCCCCTTCCATCCGCTGCTCCCCCCCCTCCTCCTCTTCTTCCTCCTCCTCCTCCTCTTCCACCTCTTGTTGGTCGCCTTCCTCGTCTCCCTCCTCCAAAACCCCTTGGTTCTCAGCCATCTGACGACCCAGCTGCAGGATGCGTGCGCTGAAGTACTGCAGCAGCAGTCCTGCAGTTGGAGTTTCATGTTGGTGTATTAATAGAGTTGGCCAGAACCGTATATACACACCGTATATGACTGTATGTATGGTGATTTCCCTGCTAAAAATACCGTATGTACACCGCATATACGCACTAATATATGGTTCTGGCCCACCCTACGTGTTAACTACTAACCCAGACAGATTTAAATGCAGCAGCCGCAGGACATGTGAGTCAATTGGACATCTACCGCAAGCATGCCAAAATTGTGTTTTTCTACTGTAGAATGCCCACGCTGAAGTACTGCAGCAGCAGTCCTGCGATTGGAGTTTCATGTTGGTGTACAAACTCCTAACCCAGACAGATTGAATGCAGCAGCTTCAGGACATGTAAGTCAATTGAAAATCTACCACAGCATGACGGAGTATTGTTTTTCGACAGTAGGATGCCCGTGCTAGAAGAGTGCAGCAAAGTCCCAGAACGAGGGGGTCCGTATGCGTTGGTTGTGAGACACACTGAGGTAAGTAAATGTACAGGACCACATTCGTACATGTACACGCACTAAAACTCACACCTTTCAAACCTGTATCGATGCCATACCCAAGTGCCAGGAAAGACACCTCATGCATTGGTTGCGGATGCCTTGGCATTGTTGCCGGCCGGCAAAGGAGGCTCGCATCGCTATAAGCAGATGCCTTTAGACCCGCAAGCCTGGAGGGACCTGGATCGACCAATCACTCCCATACACCAAGATCCCCAGGAAACACAACACACTGCCCTGCTGGTTAAGGTCCCACCAGGTTTTATACCCTTTCAATTATTTGAATCTAACGTAGTACTCAGATTTGTATTGGATTTACGTTGCACAGTTATAATCAAGTAAGCTATAGACAATAATGAACACAACACACGCACCCGGCCGCTCGTCGGATGCACCCCAAACAACGTGCACGCCCTTTCCATATGATGTGGTAAGGCTGCTGAAATGACTGAGACACCAATTGAGCGACACACGTGATAAGACATACATTTACATATAGGGTGTGTGCACCCTCCCATCCACCCAGGAATCCAGGAAAACAGAAAGAAAGCAAGAATCGCATCAGGGGGTCACTCAATCATTTCTGATTTGCAGCACCATATTACCAAGAGCCTTTCAGCACAGCACCTGTCAGGCTGGATGTTGCAGATGCCAGCAGCAGGGCGCTGACCTTGACTTCGTAGTGCTTTGGCAGGTGGGCAGCAAAGCACATGCCCACTGAGGACGGAGCGAGCACTCTGTCATCGCTCAGCAAACCACACTGCTGCTGCTGCTGCTGTGGCTCCTGCTGCTGCTGCTGCTCCTGCTGCTGCTGCTGCTGCTTCTGCTGCTGCTGCTGTGGCTCCTGCTCCTGCTGCTGTTGGTGATGGTGATGGTGTTGGTGTTGGTGTTGGTGTTGGTGTTGGTGTTGGTGTTGGTGTTGGTGTTGGTGTCGGTGTTGCTGCTGCTGCTGCTGCTGCTGCTGGTGTTGGTGTTGGTGTTGCTGCGGCTGTTGCCGTTGCTCCTGATTGTGACTGTGCTGATCCAAAAGTCCATGCAGGTGGTGTGGGGAATGCACAGGGAAATGCCCCAGAGGCTGGTGCTGATTAGAATATGTGTGTGTCCCCTGCTGACAGGGTGTGTGGTGTTGATGATGAAGGGCGGCGGGCAGGAGCTGGGGTGTGGCAGGCTCAGTCAGGCGAGGCCTCGCGTGCGTAGGGGTAGAGGGCAGAAGCCCCTGCTGCAGCTGCTGCTGCTGCTGCTGCTGCTGGGCTGGTGGTGCAAGTGGCCCCCCCGCAGGAAGGGGGGATAGGGAGGGGAAGCTAAAAGCATCGCTGTGGGCGTTGGTGTGTGCAGATTGCTGGGTGTGAGGTGGAGGGGCAGCATTGTGCTGCATGCTCGTGACCTCTGCACCTCCTAGGGACACCTCACCTGTGAGAGTTTGTGTACAAGTTAATGTGTGGGCGTTGTTGTGTGCGGGGTGCTGGGTGTGAGGTGTGGAGGCGGCACGTTGCTGCTTGCAAGATGCTCAAGACAATTTCGCCTTAGCGCACAAAACAATAGAAACATGTTATATTGCAGAAGAATTTGCTACCCAGGTCAATCTCCCCACCTGCAAAACCCAAGCTAAGCTCGTCACGCACAGACACACCACTCATCACAGCATCTGCAGTGTTGATGTGTGGGGAAGGGTGATGTGAGGAGGATGCACGAGGGTTGTGTGCAGAGCACGTACGAGGGTTGTGTGCAGAGCACATAGGAGGGTTGTGTGCAGAGCACGTACGAGGGTTGTGTGCAGAGCACATAGGTTGTCGATCAGCAGCAACACGTGCAGCAGCAGCAGCAGCAGCTACAGCAGCAACAGCAGGAGCAGCAGCAGCAGAAACGGGAGGAGGGTTGTGTGCAGAGCACATAGGAGGGTCGTGTGCAGAGCACATATGAGGATCGTGTGAGGGACATGTATGAGGGTTGTGTGCAGAGCACGTACGAGGGTTGTATGAGGGAAATGTATGAGAGCTGTGTGCAGAGCACATAGGAGGATTGTGTGAGGGACATGTATGAGGGTTGTGTGAGGGACACGTACTATGATTTTGTGATGAAAGGTTGTCGGCCGTGGGTGGGGGTGGAGAGGGGGGAGGGTACAGTGGGATGGGGTGCTGCTGGTGGTTAGGCTGGGTAGGGTGCTGTTGCTGCTGGTTGTGTGAGAGAAGCATGTGCGACAGCTGGGACAACTGCACACAGTGCTGGGACACAACGCTGTGAAGCCCCTGTGCGTGGTGTGGGAGTGTGAGTTGTGTGCGTGCACATATTTATTTGCTCTCATGATCTTACCAGCCACTGGGAGTTTCGGTTACGCTTGCTTGCATTTTTGAGGCAGGAACATAGTAATGTGTGGAGCGGTTTTTCACTGCCTGTGTAGTATTTACTTCATTCTTTTCCTTTGATCAATGATCAGCCTGCACTTGATGATCAACATCCCAATCAGCCCTGACCTGAAGGGCTGCATGCAGCTGCTTGCCAACCTCATCCACAACTGTCGTGGCAGGGGTTTGTTTGCGCTGCTCATCGTTGGCATTGCTGCTGCTGCTGCTGCTGCTGTGAAGGGGAGGACGTGCCAAGGCCAGCGCACGTGCACAGCCATCGATGCGTGACCAGAACAGGGGGACGTGGCGATGCTCCACCTCAGTCTGAAGGATGCCGGTGATGCGGGTAGTTTACAAATGATTATTGATTTATCATTGATTGGGTTGTGAGCAGAAAGTCTTTGTGTAAGTGTTAATTTTCGGACTGAGCTGTTGCTCTTCCTTTTTGAAGGGCCATCCATAGAGCGGAGTCTCAAAGTCCTGGAGCGAGCTACTCTACTTCCTTATCTACCTCTTCTTTCCTTGCTTTACGTGTAGGGAGGGTAAATGCCATGTAGTCTGGCGCAATATGCACTTTAATTGCACTAGGAGACGTTTGTTATGTCATACATATACCACATCAAGATTACGTGCTTGTACATGAAATGCCAAAATAATAAGGCACTGGTCAAACAGACAAGAGTGCGACCTCTCCCTGTACCTGTAGTTGCTGCAGAGCAAATTCAGCAAGAGCACTGGCCTGGCTTGGCACAGCACACACCGCGGAAACCTCCTCAGGAGTGGGCAAAATGTCAGGGCCCGCCTGTGTGCGAGCGGACGAAAAGCTTCCTGTGGTTTGACACCTTGGATCACACAGGCATGGGCATACATGTGCACACGCATACGCAACAGAAACTACACATTGAAGGTCGTAGCAGGCACTGAACTGTGTAGAGCGCATAGACATGCAAACACTTGTGCCTTTGCACACACACACACACTCACACACACGCAACATCAGTACTGACTACCTGACTGCTTCCACTCTCTGCAACTCTCGTGGCATAGCTGAACCATGCAGCAGCTGCTGCAAACAGTTGATCCTCTGCCATAAAGGGCGGTTTGAACTTCAAGTCATATTCATATATTCCTGGACATTATAGAATTTAAATCCATCGTGTTCTTTGGCAACATTCAGGGCAAAATTGGCTAGAAAGGACCGCAATATAAATATTTATTAAAAGGAAAATCATGGTCAGGACAGCGAGTACGGAGGGAGCTGTCCCATCGCCAGGGGAGGCCAAGCTTCCCGAGGCCCCCGCCTCAGCGCTGAAATGTGGGCGTGGGGGTAAGGCCGACGGGCCCGGTTCAGGTATGTGTGCGTGTGTATGTCACAACGAGTTACAAAACGACAGCTGCACCGCAGCTGTCTTTCCCTTTGGATTTCCCTCTATTTCTCCCATTGCCCTTGGCTTGTGGCCAACGCCTTTGAGCACTGCTATCCTGCTGTGATCCTCTGGAATCAAGGGAAGGACATGCCTGTCTTTCATTCCTCCCTCTAGCACAAGCTTGCGCGTGCCCCTCTCATCTAGCAGGCTGTGTGCTCACAGTCAAAGGCGTGCATTGCAGCAGCAGTCGTGGCACCTCCCTTGCAAGACCGCTGTCAATGTGGTAAACACACACAACGCTCCTTCCCATGCCACTTGGTGCAAAGGCCCATCTGTTTGTGTGCTCAACCGTTCCCTTCTTTCCCATTTGCAACCTTCCCAGGCATCCCCAAGGCCCCGCAGAGTGGAGCAAGCAAGAGCCCCGATAATGACAGCAAGGCACCCGGCAACAAGAAGCAGCGCATGGAGGACGCTGCTGCTCCTGCAGCTGTCAAGGGCAAGGGCAAGAATGCAGGGCAGGCCCAGAAGAAGAGCAAAGAGGCCGCCGCAGAAGACAAGGAGGAGGATGAGGCTGCAGCTGGAAAAGGAGAAGAGGGTGCAGAGGGAGCAGGGGGAGGCAGACGCCGTGCAGCGACACAGGGCAACAAGGCCTACAAGGACGCAGGCCCCGCGGTGCGTGGTTGCGTGCATGCGTGCATGGTTGTATGTGTGTGTGTGTGGGTGAAGGGGTGGGTGGGGGGGTGGGTGTATGTGGGCGTGGGTGTGTGTGGGTGTGTTTGGGTGTGATTTCAATGCTCCATCAATGGAATGTGAGACCCTATGAAGTACAATGTAAAAAGGGAGTCAAAACAGGTGTGTTTGCACCCATGAACTCAGGGGCAGTCGTTGCTCACAGACGGAGTCTTCCTCTCACTGGGCGCTTACTTGTAACCACTTTTCTGATCAGCACACATACACACACCGACACGCACACACACACTCACATACACATACACAAAACACACAGACACCCACACACACCCACACCCACCCCCCCACACACCCACCCACCCACACACACCAACACCCACACACACACACACACACACACACACACACACAGGTGCGCACCACCAAGCGTGACCTTGTGGCTGTGAAGGAGGAAGCAGAGTGCCCCAGTGAAACGGCGGCCCTGGAGGAGACTGCAGGCGGATCCGCAGCAAATAGCGCACGGCGCAGGTGGGACGAGTAAAACACGCACTTTTTTTTCATGGTCGCTCCTTCCCTTTATCACGCTGGATGTGTTAGCACTACCAGCGTAGCGTTTTCTTTAGTTCTTTCGTAGTGTGCAGCAGCCAGTGTATGGTGTCACACGGTCGCTGCTTCTACACCGTGAGGTGCATGCAGGTGAGAGATTTACATCCACACTGTTTGCCAGTGCGGCTAGTTTCTGGTGCCAATGTTGTCCGCAGAGTGAGGCAAAATCATCTGTCTATTGGTGCAGCCAAGTGCAATTCCTTGTTGCAGACAATGTGCGAGATCAGTGGGTTGGAGCAATTCACATTGTTTTGGTGGGTCCTCCCTGAAACACTCTGCATATTGACCTGACATGCTGTGTGGTGGATGGTGAGGACGACGCTCGTCTTTTATTTTAAACTTGCCTCCAAACCCACAGACCGAGTTGTTTACCTCACACAACATACAAACACACACGCACACACAAACACATACACACACACACACACACACACACGCACACACACACACGAACACATACACACATACACATGCACGTGCATGTAGGCTGCTTGACTTTGCTGTGGTGGATGGTGAGGGAGAGGCACAGCCCCTGGAGCGTGCTCTGCTGCTGTCAGAACCCACTTTTTTGGTCGGCCTCATCTGCCCTGCTCTGGAGGCCAGCAGCGGTGCGTAGTTGTGTGGTGTGCGTGGCGTGTGTGTGTGTGTGTGTGTGTGTGTGTGTGTTTGTGTGTGTGTGTGTGTGTGTGTGTGTGTGTGTGTGTGCGCATGCGTGTTTGTGTGTGTATGTGTGTGCGTGCGTGAGGATGCTGCTGCTCTTAGGGAATGAGCAGCAGATGCTGTTTTTATGTATATATGGTAGATGAGATGGGGTCATATTTGCATATTTGTGTATGTATTGATGCAGGGAGTGTTTTGCTGCCTGCGTAGTTTTTCTTTTCTTTCCTTTCTGTGTACGTGCATGTGCTGGTGCTCCGAAAGGGAACAAAGAAAGGATCATGGCTTTCTGCGTGTCAGACTAGATGAAGTGGGATCATGTTTGTGTGCGTGCAGGTGCTGCTGCTCCGAAAGGGAACAAAGAAAGGGAGCGTGGGCGCCGCGTAGAAGACGACAAGTTCGGTCCTTTGAAGGAGTGGCGTGTGGTTTACAGCAAGGCAGGCGCGCAGGTAGGGGGGACTTGCGATGGTGGTGGTAGTCTGTTATACAAAATGCTGAGGGGACGTGAGAGTGCTGTTGATGTGTTTTTAGGAGTGGGGTATGTGGGTGTTTAGCAAGGCAGGCACGCAGGTGGGGGAATCTCACAGTGGTGGTGGTAATTGGTTTATTCAGGCAGAGAGGATGAGGTATTGCTGTCGATGTGTGTTTTCAGGAGTGGGGTATGTGGGAGTATAGCAAGGCAGGCACGCAGGTGGGGGGGTCTTGCAGTGGTGGTGGCATTTAGGTTTACTCAGGCAGAGAGGATGAGGTATTGCTGTCGATGTGTGTTTTCAGGAGTGGGGTTTGTGGGTGTATAGCAAGGGAGGCGTGCAGGTGGGGATATCTCACAGGGGTGGTGGTAAATGGTTAATTCAGGCAGAGAGGATGAGGTATTGCTGTCGATGTGTGTTTTCAGGAGTGGGATTTGTGGGTGTATAGCAAGGGAGACGCGCAGGTGGGGATATTTCACAGGGGGTGGTGGTATTTGGTTTATTGAGGCGTGCACTTGAACAATCGGATTGCTCTCAAGGTCTAGGTCTGGAGCAGGGAGCTGCCAGCCACCCTCCAGATCCCCACTAGTTTTCTTTTTTCCTTTGGTGGGGGAGACTCACGGCACTTCGGGCCAATGTGTCTCCTTTTCCTAAATTGATGCAGGGAGTGTTTTGCTGCCTGCGTAGTTTTTTTTGTTTATTTTCTTTTCTTGAGGCAGAGAAGATGAGGCATTGCTGTCGATTAGTACAAACTGCATGACTTAGAAGTGACGTGTGTCGTGCAGCAGGGCAGGGCAGGAGCAGGGCTGCTTTTTTTTATAATGAATATGGGCATAGGCAGTGTTGGCAAATATGGTGGGCAATGAGCGTTAGCTGAGGGAGGCCTTTTTTTTTACCTTCTGTGAGCAGCCCTTCTGTGAGCAACTGTGTGGTAAGCATTTGTGTGGTAAGCATTTCTTACAGTGGTGCGAAGTGTTGTTTGAGGTGGACACACAGACGGTGAGGTTTGAAGCTTTGTGTATGTGGAGGGTTGGCCAGAACCGTACATATGCACCGTGTATCACCGTGTGTTTGGTGATTTCCCTGCCAAAAATAATGAGTATACACCGTGTATACATGGCTCTAGCCGACCTGCACGGTGTCATCCAGCAGTTTGGTTGGTTCTTGCAAAGAGTCAAGCTAAGTTGTAAAGAGTCATGCAAGAGTTTGGCTGGTTATTGCAAAGAGTGTCATCCAACAGTTTGGTTGGTTGTTGCAAAGATGGAGTTTGACCAGGCAGAGCACGTGCCCTGATCTGAATGAGACTCTGAATAAGACTCTGAATAAGAAGCATTTGTCAGTGATAATGGTCACGCTGTTAAAGTGGCAAGGTTTTATTTGGCAGAGGGAGGGGAGACACTGAAGGCTCAATCTTCAAAGGTGGCAAGGTTCTCTGTTTGGTGGAGGGGCAGAAGGCTCGTGCACGAAGAGCACATTCCACTGAGAAATGCTCCTCAGACATGCACACTCTTTCAGAATGCAGCAACCTTTAACATCCGTCGGGACCTCTGCTGGTGTTCACTCGAGTTTGGGCTTTGTGCTAGATCTGTGGCACGCACATACACACACACACACACACACATACACACACATACACACACATGCACGCACACTCATGTGCAGGTGGTTCTGAAAACTGCAAGTGCGCTGTACGAGTGTGTGCGACCATCCACCTCCTACCGTAAACTGTTCTCTCAGCTGGAAGAGCAGCTGGACATCTGCCACCAGGTGTGTGTGGGGGGGAGGGGGGGAGGGGGTTGAGTGGGTGGGTGTGTTTGTGTGGGTGTAGGTGTGGGTGTGGGTGTGGGTATGTGTGTGGGTGGGTGTTTGTGTATATGTGTTTGAGTGTATGTGTGCGTGTGCCTTCATGTCACGTTTGGCGCATTGGTGTCCCTAGCTACGTTTGATTGACCTATACTTTAATTGACCTATACTACTGCAACAAACACGACGCAGGTGTACTTGGCGCTGTGCCCAGAGGCTGGTGGGAATCTCAACGCCAGCTACGAAGAGGTCCTGGCCAAGCTGGCTCGCACTAAAGTGGGTTTAATTTCAAGTTTTAGCTGGCTCGCACTAAAGTGGGTTTAATTTTAAGTTTTAGCTGGCTCGCACTAAAGTGAGTTTAAGTTTAAGTGCGCATACAAATTTATAAGATAAGTATATGCTGCAGTTATAACATGGCCATCGTGAATTAATTGTTGTGCATGTAAGATTTGTTGGTGGTGTTCTGTTGTAAGGCATCGTCACACTCTCTTATCACTATGAAACTGCCGCTATGAAAGACATGGTGCTTGTGTGTGTGTGAGTATGTGTGTGTGTGCGCGGTTAAATGATTGCGTCCATGCATGGTGATCATTTCAAACACACAGGCAGTGCACGTGCGAACAGACGCATATCACACATGACCCCACACAGAGTTCTCGCGCACGGTGCTCACAGTGCTTGCGCGTGCACACCCAGCGAACACACACATGCACACATACAATCACACACACACACACACACACACACGCGCACACACACAGGTGGCCAAGGGCTACGGCAGCGTGCGTGAGGCGCTGCTCGTCAACGCCAAGTTTGTGGTGGGCCAGCTGGAGGCCATGAACGGCAATGCAGGGGTGCCCAACTCGCGTTCTGCAACGCCCAACTACCGGAACTCACCCTTTGGGGAGGCCATGGCAGCTGAGGTGAGGGTGATGTGTGTGTGTGTGTGTGTGCGTGTGTGTGTGTGTGTGTGTGTGCTCTGTGTGCAAATAGTAAAGGCCTTTAAGACCATGTGCTGCAACGCCCAATTACCAAAACTCATCCTTTAGGGAAGCCGTGGTTGCTAAAGTGAGTTGTTTGTGTGTGTGTGTGTGTATGTATGTATGTGTGTGTGTGAGTAGTAAAGGCCTTAAGGACCATGTGCTGCAACGCCCAATTACCGATACTCACCCTTTGGGGAGGCCGTGGTTGCTAAAGTAAGTTGTCCGTATGTGTGTGTGTGTGTACATGCAAGTGCGTGTGCGTGTCATCTCAGCAGCTGCTACCTCTGTGTCTGTGTGAGTCTGCGTGTCTGTGTGTGTCTGTGTGTGTGTCTGTGTGTCTGTGTGTGTTTCCTCACCTGATACTGCCTGTGTGTGATTTGGCAGGTGGCCAAAGGACCTTACGTGACCCGCACGATGACCAACGGCATCTGCATCCAGGACGAGTCAGCCCAAGCGCCAAAGGTGTGTATTCACCAGCCTTGGCCTAGGCTTTTGTAAAGAAAAGGTTGCAAACACAGTGATAACCACTTTCTACTCCAGATCAGGACACGGTGCCGCTCAGATATGCATGGCTCCTGCACCACAGATAAATTAAATGTGGAAACGATGGGCGTTAGAAACGATGCCGCTCAGATATGCATGGCTCCTGCACCACAGATACATTAAATGCGAAAATGATGGGCGTTAGAAACGATGCCACTCAGATATGTATGGCTCCTGCACCACAGATAGATTAAATGCGAAAACGATGGGCGTTAGAAACGATGCCACTCAGATATGCATGGCTCCTGCACCACAGATAGATTAAATGCGAAAGCGATGGGCGTTAGGAACGATGCCGCTCAGATATGCATGGCTCCTGCACCACAGATAGATTAAATGCAAAAACGGTGGGCGTTAGGGGGGGCAGGCTGGGCTAGCCTGCCGGGAGGATGTGGGGACATGCCCATCCATGGCACGCGCGAGTATGTGGGGAGTGGATCATCACTGCCTCCGTCGTTTTTTCCTTTCTTTCACGCGCCTGTGCGTGACAGAACTGAGTGTGTGTGTGTGTGTGTGTGTGTGTGTGTGTGTGTGTGTGTGTGTGTGCAACCACTGTCCGTTGTGGTACATTGAGAGCCTGAGGGGTCAATGGAGGCTTACAGTACCAAAAATGGAGGGGAAAGAGTCAACGCAGGCAGGAAATATCACGCCCCATATTAATTAAGGGAGGGAATGGTACCGAGCCTGATAAGGCCGCTTGTGCTTGTGCGTTGGTAAAGAAGACTGCAGGGGTCGTGAGAACCCCGCCCCACATTCAATAAGGGAGGAAATGGTATCAATCCTGATAAGTTAAGGTAAGGTAAGGTAAGGTTACATCACTATATATGCCTCAAAGGGCATCTCAGCGGAAGTTTGGAAAAATCTTGAAACTACACCTGGCTAAACAAAAGAAACAGAAGCTAGAGGTAACATGACACAGATGTATGTAGAAGAGAAAAGTGTATAGAGAAAAGAGAACGTTTGTTTTGAAGAAACGCGAAGAGAAAGCATCAGGGAAAACGAGGAAAAAACTGTTGATATGTCTCAGGATGTGAATCCTGATAAGGCAGCCTGATTAGGTAAGAAAAGAATACTGCAGGGGTGGTGATAACTTTCTCCACATAGTCAAGGGAGGGAATGGTAACGATCCTGATTTAGTCGCTTGTGCGTTGGAAAGAGGTAAGAAAAAAGACTGCAGGGGTGGTGAGAGTCACTCCCCACATTCAATAAGGGAGGAAATGGTACCGATCCTGATTTAATCGCTTGTGCATTGGAAAGAAAAATAGACAAATACGACGCCGGCGGTGAAAACCACCCCCCACATTAATCAGGCAAGAGGAGCCACTATGGGCTACTGAGCTGTGTCTTCTGGGCCTGTCATCTGGGTCTGTCTTATGGGTCTGTCTTATGGGTCTGTCATCTGGGTCTGTCTTCTGGCTGTCATCTGGGTCTGTTATTCGGATCTGTCTTCTGAATCTGTCATCTGGGTCTGTTATCCGGGTCTGTCATTCGGCTCTGTCTTCTAAGTCTGTCTTCTGGGTCTGTCTTCTGAGTCTGTCATCTGGGTCTGTCATCTGGGTCTGTCACCTAGGTCTGTCATCTGGGTCTGTCATCCGGGTCTGTCTTCCGAGTTTGTCATCTGTGTCCTTGCAAGTGAGACTACAGTTGTGCTTAGGTTTGTGTGCTGACGGCCCTCATGATGAGCTGCATAGCATCTTGCACGTGGCCCATACATCCAATTCCATATTCCTTGCACTCAATCGCATTCTGATTTCTTCCTTGCATTTAATGGCATGCCACTTCTTCCTTACATCCATTTACGTACCGATTCCTTCCAAACATTCACATGCATACTCCTTACATTCAATCGCATACTTAGGGTTGGCCATAATTGTATATCTGCACCGCATACGACTGTATGTATGGTGATTTCCCTGCTAAAAATACCATATGTACACCGTATATACCTGTAATTATATGGTTCTGGCCAACCCTACGCACACTCATTTATCAATCGTGCGCCTGTTCCCATCCTTACATTTGACTGCGCCTGTGTGATCATGCTTGAAGGCATGAACTGCATAACATGTCACATTCAATTGCACACTCATTTCTCAATCGTGCGCCTGTTCCCATTCTAACATTTGACTGCGCGTGTGTGGTCATGCTTGAAGGCATTGAACTGCATAATATGTCACATCCAATTGCACACTCATTTCTCAATCGTGCGCCTGTTCCCATTCTTACATTTGACTGCGCGTGTGTGATCATGCTTGAAGGCAGGTCCTGGCCGACCCTAGGCATAAAGCACATTTGCAACTGTGTGTCTGAACTTGCAGAGGGGCTCTGGAGATGCACGTGCTGATGCGCTGGCGGAGGCAGACGAGGAAATGGCGCGCAGGTTGCAGTCCAAGATGGACGCACAGGTGTGTGTGTGTGTGTAGATGTCATAGGGGTGTGTGTGTATGGGTTCTATAGGTGTGAAAGTGAGAGTTTGGGTGGGTGGGTGTGTGCTTATGCGCTGGCAGAGGCAGACGAGGAAATGGCGCGCAGGTTGCAGTTCAAGATGGACGCACAGGTGTGTGTTTGTGTGTGTGTGTAGATGTCATAGGTGTGTGTGTGCGTGTGTTCTATAGGTATGAGAGTGAGAGTTTGGGTGGGTGGGTGGGTGTGTGCTTAGGTGCTGGCAGAGGCAGAAGAGGAAAGGGTGCGCAGGTTGCAGTCCAAGATGGACGCACAGGTGTGTGTGTGATTGGCATACCGACATGTGTGGGTTTGCATGTGCGTGAGAGCGTGTGCATTTTGTTAACGTGGTGCTTTGTTTTGGACAACAAAGGAATCCTTTGCTTGCAACAGTTTATAATCAAGCTTCAATAGCCTTTGGCTTTCACCCGTAGTGTACAGCCTTGTTTTTACGTGCCGCTGTTACATGCCGTTTTTACATGCCGTTTTTACGTGTCGTTATTACATGCCGTTTTTGCATGCCGTTTTTACATGCCCTTTTTACGTGCCGTTTTAACATGCCGTTTTACGTGCCGTTTTAACGTGCCGTTTTTACGTGCCCTTTTTACGTGCCGTTTCCCAACCCAAAAACCTTGAGTGCTGAAATGATCAGCCTTCCCTGTTGCTCCCAGCTTCTCAATCTCCACCTCTAGTGCGCCTACACTTTGCTCTTTTGCACCTACACTATGCTCTTTTGCACCTGCACTATGCTCTAGTGTGCCTACATTATGCTTTAGTGCGCCTACATTATGCTCTAGTGCGCCTACACTATGCTCTTTTGCGCTTACACTATGCTCTTTTCTCACACTAACCCACACTCACGCACTATTGCATGCTCTCGTGGTCATA
>Ga0307942_1001073_pt1:0-2500 | contig 21157 bp, 30 predicted proteins | sample OrgLakmetagen175_FD_201846 | JGI IMG/M metagenome (GOLD analysis project Ga0307942, IMG submission 201846) | Saline water microbial communities from Organic Lake, Antarctica - #175 | ecosystem: Environmental > Aquatic > Non-marine Saline and Alkaline > Saline | place: Antarctica: Organic... | reverse complement strand
TGGGTATGGGTGTGGGTGCAAAATTTTGTTGTGTGTGGGAGCGTAACTTCCGGTGTGGGTGTGGTTGGGAGCGTAACTTCTGGTGTGGGTGAGGGTGTTGGTTGGGTGTGGGTGTGGGTGTGGGTGAGGGTGTAGGTTGGGTGTGGGTGAGGGTTGGGTGTGGGTGAGGGTGTAGGTTGGGTGTGGGTGTGAGTGAGGGTGTAGGTTGGGTGTGGGTGAGGGTGTAGGTTGGGTGTGGGTGAGGGTGTAGGTTGGGTGTGGGTGAGGGTGTAGGTTGGGTGTGGGTGAGGGTGTAGGTTGGGTGTGGGTGTGGGTGAGGGTGTAGGTTGGGTGTGGGTGAGGGTGTAGGTTTTGGTGTGGGTTTGACTGCATGGTTGGCAGGGTGGGTAGGGTTAGGTTTGGGAGCTTATGTTTTGGTTGGGATGGAGGTTTGGGTGTAGTGTCCGGTGGGTGTAGTGTCCGATGTGAATGTGTGGATATGGGGCTGGGGCTGAGGCTGGATACGTATGTCAGGGATTAGGAGCTTATATTTTGGTGGGGGTGTGTATTATAGGCTGATAGCTATGATACCAAGAGGATGCGCATGCGCATGCGAAATTGCTCGTATGTTTGATAGTGAGGTTTGTGGTCGCTTGCAGTTGATGGATGATCACAGTAGCCTGCACACAAGAGATGCCTGAAAACTGGCGTCATTTTGGTGTGTGTGTGTGTGTGTGCGTGTGTGTGTGTATGTGTGTGTGTGTGAGTGCATGTGTGTGTGTGTGCATGTGTGTGTGATAACCGGTGGTTAAGGCGGGTCTCAATGATGATCTCATGCAACAGACGTTAGATCTAGCTCCTTGAGGACTTTTTGATACCTGGTACTACAGCGGCTCTTCTTCCTGGACATATGGAGAAGGTTGGTTTCCATTGCCCGCGTAATTTTTTCTGTTGGGGGCGGAGCCCCCCTGGGCGTGGTCCCTTTATGTTCACCCCGCAATGTGGCAGAAGAAATAAGCGTCGAGCCAGCCAGACAATCTTTCAGTGTAAAAATTGAATGAAACAATAGCCAATTCTGCGCTGACCCCTTCGGGTTCGCGTGCCACAATTCCTCCCTGGATGCAATTGGGTGTAAATTCATATCAAAATGTGTTCCATCATATTCTTAGCCCTTCTTCTGAGCAGTGGTTGAGTGTGGTAGGTTGACCGATCCTAATCCCAACATGCTAGCGGCGCTTGCAGTAGCAGAGCAGAGAGAGACGGCAGCAGCTTCGCAGCACTCGGGAGGACAGGCGAGCGAGGGCCCAAGAGAGGACCCGCGTCCAGTACTTGGCACAGCACTCGGAGCAACAGTCTCAGCCTGGCAATGGCACTCAGCAGGCACAGGAAGCAGCAGCCCAGCCAGAGGTGCTGGTTTTGAACAACCGTATGGAGCTCAGGCACAAGAGAGGGGGGGTGCAGCGGATGCGCAAACCCCCCTGAATCGTCAACCCATTTCAATGCCGCTATGCGTTGCAGGTTGCAAAGACCAGATTGGTCAGAAATGGTTGCACAGAGCAGTTCAGAAGGAATGCAGCCCCCCTGAATTGCTCGCTGCACATGACACACAGCTTCAGACATACGCAAGAGCGGGGGGTGCAGGGGGGGCGCAGACCCCCCTGAATCGCTCTAACTACATTATGTACAATTTCAATGCAAGTTGCAGCGCAGGCTCCGCCCCTTTTTTAATGATCCGTAGGATCACACCCCTTGTTTTCTCCTTGCACAACACCCACACAACTATGCGCAAACACACACACACACACACACACACACACAATTGTACACACACACACACACACACACACACACACACACACACACACACTCTTACACACACACACACTTACACACACACAGGTGGTGTGGCCACTCACGCAACAGCTGCAGAGCCACAGGAGCAGCAGCAGCAGCAGCAGGACGCAGGAGCACCTCCTGCAGGCGGCAGTGGCTCCTCTGCAGCTGCAGGACCGGGCGCGGTTGGAAGCAGCTCAGGTGCACACACACACACACACACACACACACACACAAACAAACACACACACACACATGTCCTACATGACTTTCTAAATTACATGCACATACATGCACACAAACACACACACATGCACACGCGCAGACACATACACACACACTCGTACACACAGATACCCATACTAATACACACACACACACACACAGCACACACACATGCACACACAGGTGCTGCCGCAGCACAGCCCGCAGGCACCACGGCCCCTCAGGGCATGCGTGTGTTCCTGTCTCAAATCAAGGAGTGGTGTGTGGAATGCAGCTGCGACATGCTATTCCTGTCTGTGCGCACTGATGTGGCGTGGTACCGCCTGGTCAAGTGAGTGGTTGTGTGTGTGTGTGTGTGTGTGTGAGTGTGTGTGTGTGTGTGTGCGTGTGTGTGTGTGTGCGTGTGTGTGTGTGTGCATTTGCGTGTGTGTGTGCATTTGCGTGTGTGTGCATTTGTGGGTGG
>Ga0307942_1001072_pt1 | contig 21168 bp, 16 predicted proteins | sample OrgLakmetagen175_FD_201846 | JGI IMG/M metagenome (GOLD analysis project Ga0307942, IMG submission 201846) | Saline water microbial communities from Organic Lake, Antarctica - #175 | ecosystem: Environmental > Aquatic > Non-marine Saline and Alkaline > Saline | place: Antarctica: Organic Lake... | reverse complement strand
TGAGTAAGTGCGAATGAATATGAGTAGGGTTAATATCCGTATATGACCGAATATTGTGTGATATTCCTGCCACACATCCATATGTACACTGTATACGTATCTGGCCAACTCAAATAGTGCTTGTGCGCATGCATTTATGCAAGTGCGCTGGCACGTATGAAAGTGTGTGTGCGCGAGCGTGCGCCTATGTGTGTGTTTGTGTGTGTAAGTGTGTGTGTGTGTGTGTGTGTGCGTGCGTGCGTGCGTGTGTGTGTGTGTGTGTGTGTGTGTGTGTGTGTGGGTGAGTACGTTTGAGGACAGAGTGGAAAATTTTATATGAGAGGCGCTTATGCTGACTCTCTCTGAGGGTCTAAGTGCACAAGCGCACACTAACGTACACACGCGCACATGCACATACTTCTGCTAAGATTGGCCAGAACCGTATGTATACACCGTATATGACCGTATATTTGGTGAACTCCCTGCCACAAATACCGTATATACAGATATACACCGTATGTATATACTTCTGGCCAACCCTAACCTCCACACATAAACGCGTGCATCCAAAACATTTCTTTCTCCTGAGGCTCTCACCTGTGGCTCTTAGCAAGCGCCTCCAACTCTGGGTTGTGATGCACATAGCGGTATAGGTTCCATAAGGATATAAGATTGCCTGAGTCGTCTCCCTTGCCGCCGCTGTCAGCACCCGCTTCTGATTCTGACGGCTCCAATTCTACAAACATCCTGAGGGTAGACATCACAGTGGGAAGGTGGTGGGCTGTGTGTGTGTATGTGTGTGTGTGTGTGTGTGTGTGTGTGTGTGCGTGCGCGCGCACGTGATTACGTGCACGTGTGTGTATATGTGAATATGTGTGTGTGTGTGTGTGTGTGTGTGTGTGTGTGTGTGCGCGTGCATTTGTGTGTGTGTGTGTGTGTGTGGATTGTGTGCATGTGCGTGCGTGCGCTTGTGTGTAATTGTACGTTGTTAAGCACATTTGGTCACCTGTTTTTGGTGTAGTCTGCCAAAACCTCATAGAACAGCATTTTCTGTTCCCAGGGCTGTAGCTGCTTAATGGATTCATTCAGGTCTGAGAAGGCCACGATGTTGCCCGCCTTCGTCTCCTGCTCCAGCTCTTGAGGGCTAAGGTGGTTGGTGCCGGCTGCGTACTTGCGCGGGTCGGGTGTACCCAACCAGCCCGCGATGCCCCTGCCGTCCTCACTGCCATCGTTGCTCTGCCCTCCTCCACCAACGTCATCGGGGGCGTCACTCTCCGCCCCACTCTCTTCCAGGTGCCGCTTGGTTTCCCTGGGTATGATGTTCGAGGAATGAGTGCTGCCTAACAGAAGTTCTGTCCTGATCAGCAAAACACCTCTGGAGTCAGCATCAACAAGCTCACACAAACCAGTCCTCCTCCCTCCCTCACCTGGCCAGGTCTCGCAGAGTCACATTTGCCCCTGAACTAGGCAAGGGAACGTCCTTCCTGCCTGTGACCTGTCAAGTATTGTGCAAGCGCGCGTGTGAGTGGACGCAGCACATTATACAACGTGTGCGTGCCTGTGTGTTTGTGTGTGCGTGTGTCCGTTTGCTCGCGAGTGCACTCGCGAGTGCATGTACTTGCGTGCGTGGATCAAGCCTAATTCTGGCTTGCTAGCGTATTTTGGCAATACCCGTTGTAACTACCTGATGCTGCAGACGCTGCCAGCTCTTTGGCAAGAGGGATTTTCTTTGCTGCTGCTGTTCCTGCTGCTGTTGTTGAGAACTTGGCCCTGGCCCTGCCGGGCCTTGTGTCCCATCTCCTCTCTCTTCCTTGCCCATGCTCTACCCTTCTCCTACTCGCAGCGCACGCCTGTGCTAGGTATACTTTGTTTATGCTTATTGTGTGCCTCCTGAACCTAATTTCAGTTTTTATGTTTCTGTGTAATATTGCAACTGATTCACATGCGCTAACTGAATGCAGCACAGGTGCTTTCCCCTTATTGGTATCTCTTCTTATTAGACTAATAGACTAATAAGAAAGCAGCATCACATCTAAAAATGTCCCATCACGTGTTCTCGAGCTCAACCACCGCTATTCGTGGGCCTCACACGAATGTAAGATTAACAAATCACACGCGAAGCCCCCTGGCAGGCACGTTACCTGCAAGACCACACGGCAGCAGCACCAAACATGTCTGCGCAAGGATAAACCCCCTCAGCGTTTGCAAAGCCCTCTCATCGCCTGGGTGAGAAAGCATGCAAGTTTACCCTGTGAACTGCATTCCGTTGTGTGTGTGCGCGTGTGTTCGCGTGCGTGCCTGCATGCGTGTATGTATGTGAGGTGTGCATGTGCGTATGTCAGTACGTCAGTGCGTGCGTAAGTCAGTGTGTGTGTTTAGCACGTGTGTGTGTAGGTGTGTATTTTGCATGTGCACATGTGTGTACGTATGTATGTGGGTGAGAGGTTGCGTTTGTGATTTTGTGTTTGAGAGTTTGTGTGTATGTGTGTGTGTGTGTGTGTGTGTGTGTGTGTGTGTGTGTGAGAGATATTGTGTGTGTATGTGTGCGTGTTTGTATGTGCAAGCGCGTGTGTACGTATGTGCGTGCACAATTTACGATGGTGTTGCACGTCTATAAATGATGATTTGACTGCGCGTTGAGACCTTTACATACATAAATGCCTTTCAGATCCTTGCCAGACGATCAAGCAGATGACTCCTTCCTAAATATAGTTCGAGCTATGGAGCCTGCCTCAGTGGCAGACACACTTTGGGCAATGCTACTTTCCAGGTCTGTATGAATACCACCTTTCCTTTGGGCCTGTGCTAAAATTGAGTGGCTGCCTTGACATGCTGACTTGATCAAGCCCTGTTGCGCGACTGTTGCACGAGTGCTGAACTGATCAAGCTCTGTTGCACGAGTGTTGTCTTGACGAGCTGAACTGATCAAGTTCTGTTGCGCGACTGTTGCACGAGTGCTGAAGTGATCAAGCTCTGTTGCACAAGTGTTGTCTTGACAAGCTGAACTGATCAAGTTCTGTTGCGCGACTGTTGCACGAGTGCTGAAGTGATCAAGCTCTGTTGCACAAGTGTTGTCTTGACAAGCTGAACTGATCAAGCTCTGTTGTGCGACTGTTGCACGAGTGCTGAACTGATCAAGCTCTGTTGCACGACTGTTGCACGAGTGCTGAAGTGATCAAGCTCTGTTGCACGCGTGCTGTCGTGACGAGCTGAACTGATCAAGCTCTGTTGCGCGACTGTTGCATGAGTGCTGAAGTGATCAAGCTCTGTTGCACGAGTGCTGTCTTGACGAGCTGAACTCATCAAGCTCTGTTGTGCGACTGTTGCACGAGTGCTGAAGTGATCAAGCTCTGTTGCACGAGTGTTGTCTTGACGAGCTGAATGATCATGCTCGCTTGCACGAGTACGAGCTGCAAGCATGATGTGCTCTACAGGTCCAGTTTTCAGCATTTTTGCACGTGCATAGACAGATGTTCCTATTCAAGCCCACTCAAGCCCTGGTTTGCCAAAATCATACAGCAGGTTGGCAAATTTTTTTGGTTTCACTAAATATGGACCGTACGCTTTGCCGGCTAAACTTACCTGACCTATTGTAAAACAGGCCTGGCCCACCCTAGGTACGCATGACCTCACCAGGCGCACGTATAAAGGGTGGCGATTCAGAGGACGTTGCAGTTTCTGCTCGTGCAGATCCCATTCTCCAACAAACTCCTTCATACCACTGCCTGACCTCACTTTACCTGAAATGTGGCCTCTGCTGTTGGTGTAGGGGTGCCGACCAAGAGGACTTTGCCGCCGTGGCGACTGTTATGGGCGAAGACATATCCAGGCACGTTTAAGATTTGCACGGGGCCGAAAACTCGCAGCCAGCTACAAATACTTCTCACATCAATCAGCATGGCACACTCAGGGTTGGCCAGAACTATATATATGCGGTGTATTGTTATATACGGTATTTCTAGCAGGGACATCACCAATATACGGTCATATACGGGTAAGTATACGGTTCTGGCCAACCCTACACACACTTGTTCCTTTTTTTTGGTGGACGCAGATCAGCTTTGTACAGCAAACCAAACAGCAACTAGCACCACACGCCTCCTAGCTCATTCGTACCCTCAACTAACGTGACGTTTATATTCTTTCCGCTGTGACGACGGTCATGGGAACAGCTCGACCCGACTTGAAATGCACTGCATGGAGGAGCTTGCAAATTTATATGGCCGCTTGATAGCTGTGCCATTGAACATGCTGCTACGTAATAATAATCGGGGGGGGAGCTATGGTGGAGGGTTGCACACTTTATTTGTGTTGATAATAGTTTTGGGGGGAACTAAGGGACGAGGGTAGCAATTTTTGTCCTGTCGACAGCAATCATGATCCTGTTGTTTTTGGTTGCTTCCTCCTGCACGACCATCACTCCATTTCCTCCCCTATTCTAGCCAAGTCACGGTTCCTTTTCCGGTTTTCTTTTAAGGGAGTTTGAGACAAGATAAAAGGAAAATTAGAACAGGCTGCGCTCTAAATAACACAGCTAGCATCAAAACAGTAAAAGCTACGCATTGATCATCACTGTACCTTTGGCAGGGAAAACTTTGTGAATGTAAGGTTCAGGCTGACCCTATTAGTTATAACTGCATTACTGGATATTGCGCTATCAATGTGCAGGTTCAGCCCAAGCGCTCTGGTCTCTATTTTGTCGGCCACTGCTGAGTCAGGGTACCAGGACCAGGCCCTTTTAGTGCTGATATCAGAGGTTGGTGGTGCGCGCGCACGAGCGTACAGGGTGTTGAAGGTGTCAAAGCATATGGGATATGAACATTTGAGCGCATGGTTACAAAGTAAAATTAGAGGGAGGCTGTGCAAAACACTTCCAGATTGGTCAAAACAAAGGAGCCGTTGATGTACTACCTCTTTGCACCATTACACTTTTCTAAAGAATTTTTAGTGGGGAACAGAAGGTTTGCGTAGCGTGTAAGCCGGTTGCATTTGCACGTGCTCACAATTAGCAAAGTTTGTTGCGGCTGGTTATGCGCCTGTGCTCGCAACTGACACATTTTGTCTGTCCGAGCACGCTTGCATGGTAAGGACCCCTAAAATGTGTCCTCAGGCACCTTTAAATCGTCCTAAGCTATGTTTTCGACCCCGAGGAACACACACAAAGCGGTGGTTTCGCGTCATTCGTCTTGTGTGTGCGTATCAATGGCATCCTCAATCCACAGCACGCACAGCACGGTGCTCGTTCTTGCCTGCACAGCCTTGATGGACGCGTAGCACGCACCTTACCCCACGTTTTCGCCCCCCAGGATTGTGTGTGTGTGTGCTCTGTTTTGGCTGGTTTCGCTTGATATGCCATTTTTCCACCCAGCTTGCACCCCAGGAGATCAGACCACCATCACCTGAATCAGCAGGAATTCAGGAGCAACGTGGTGTGCTTTGTTAAAGTTTATAATCCCTGTATTGTGCGTAACGTAAAATGGGACCTGCCCCTGGGGATACCTTAGGTAGACCTGGGGATACCTGGGGACGTACTGACGTAGAACCGCACTTCCTCAACAGGCACAGGGCGCAAAGTCTGATGGGCACTTAACCGATGTCCTATAATTGGCTCACAATGATTTGCAGCCTTGGCCGATGACTAAATCTGAATGTTACAAGAACACAAGAGAAAAGTGTGTGAGCATATGGGCACAGACATGCAAGGGAGTTCACAAGAGATCAAGGCCAAAAGTCAATGGAATGGCCTCTGACCCTACGGTTAAGTACTTGAGTAGGTTCGGCAGACCTTAGACTTTGGCAGATTTGATACGTAGACATACATGGTTCAGACCAGCCCCGATCAGGGAATATGCAAAGCTGACTTCACTGTGTATATACATGGCTCTGGCACACCTTACGCAGGAGCTCTGCAAAGCCGAGTCAATGGCAGTACTTTCCAGCAGTGAGCTCACCACGCTGGCCTGGTCGCTTGCCATGCTGAACGTTGCAGCTCAGGATCTTCTTGAAGCTGTTGCACAGCGAGCATCGCAGTTGGTGAGTTGATGAGTGGCACAAAAGCTTCTTGGAGCTACCGCAAATATAACGCCACAGCTGGTACAATCTGATGATATATAATCCAGGTATAATCTAAAATTTAGACTGTTATGGAGTGCAACGTCATGGTCATAGGAGTCCAATGACATATGGTTCACTGCACAAGGCCTGGTTGCTATGGGTGAAGTGTACCATGCATCTCTTGGCACTGCATATGAAAAAGCAACCTCACGCTGGTGCCTGTAAGTGTTTAGCTCTACACAAGAAGTCGAGCGGTTTCAATTAGCTGCAATTGCAGCGCTCAGTGAATTCTTGCATAGAAATGATGTGCATTCACCCAGGAGGTTCGGCCTCGTGTAACGTGCCTTGCGCCACCCTATTAAATCTCATGGCTGACCGCGGTTTGTATTTGGACTTTTCATCCGTAACCCCGACCATCAAAGTTAATGCTAGACTGACAAATTGTGTGTCACTGTAATGGCTGTCAGCTTATGCGCACCACCGCGTAAATGGCACCACTTCAATATCAACGTCCTCACACTGCTACTCCTACTCTGCTCTCCACACTCTCCAGATCTTAGACTTCACGCCATCTGATCTCGCGCGATTGCTGGGCGGGTTTGGGGAGCTTCGCAATCACAACAGCGAACTGCTTGAGGCCGCAAGTACTCGGCTGCGTGTGTCACTAATCCCAATGGCACAGATGTCGTGTGATGAGCTTGCAAAGGTGTGATGAGGGCCAGACACACCTGTCTGTATAATGAAATTCATATGACATGCAGCAGCCTGCTCTTACTTGTTTCACAGTTGCTGTGTGGTAAGCTCGCCACGGTTGTGAACTTGTGAGAGCTGAAAACCTTCGATTTGCACATCTTGCACGTGTCACGTAGCTCTCCTGAATGGCCAGTACGATCTTTGTGTTGTGGTTTGCAAAGTTACAATGTAAGATGCTGGCAGAGGGCTTTGCTGCATTCAAAGGAAGAAAAAAAATGCTGAAGTCTTAACAGCTGAGGTATACACGGCAACGTGCTCTCTCTCTCTCAATCTCTCTCTCTCTCTCTCTCTCTCTCTCTGTCTCTCTCTCAAATGGATTGCATTCCATCTCTCAGGTGGTGTTTGCGTACGCGCGGCTTGAAGCATATGATCAGGGGCTCTTTGATGCTGCGGCAAAAGAGATCACCCGCACAGCCCAGGATGCGTCTCCACAAGCCGCATCTCAGGCAAGAACTTAGGGCTTAGTGATGCTCTATTATTTTGGTCAAACTTAGGGCTTAGTGATGTTCTATTATTTTGGTCAAATTTAGGGCCAAATGGTGCTATTGTGTTTAGGTTGTTTGGTCGTTAATGAGAGGGATCAGCCACATATCCCGGAACGCGTCTCTACAAGCCACGTGTCAGGAAATGTATATCTGTAGTATTCAGTTGCTTTGATTCTGGTCGTACTGTGGGATAAATAATGCTAGTATACTTGAATTGTCTGGTCATGCATGAGAGATATTAGTTACAATGCCCAGGACGTGCCTCTACAAACCACACCAGGCAAAGCGTTTGAATAAGATCAGTAACTAGTTGGGGAGGCAACGCAAGCAATGTTAACCGTCTCGTAATACAGCCACAGAAAAGGAGCTGATGCGTGGCAAGGCACTCTATGTCCTATCACAAACGCGTGCTGAAAGTGCCATGGTCATAGTGCTTAAGCTTAATATGCTTCTTGTTTGAATTGTATCACCCAGACCACTGCTCTTGCCTTACTGGAGTCTTGCTGCCGCATATAACTGAACCGTAGTACCATACATGCGTATAGTCAGTGCAAGAAAGTCCACGCGTTTTTCCGCATGTGGTTATCGCTGGAAGGCATTGGCTGCTGTAGTCATACCGCATAGCCAATGGTCTTGTCTAGGTGCTCTGTAACTAGGGTTGGCCAAATCTGTATATTCGCACCGTATATGACCGTATGTTTGATGACTTCCCTGCCAAAGATGCTGTATATACACCATATATATATATATATAGTTCTGGCCAACCCTAAACATATCTTTATATCCTAATTACCTTCCACTTGTTTAAGTAACTGCTCTTGCTCTATGCCTCTTGTATGGGCGTGCCTATCATTTCCTCCGGTCGCATTTTTTATCTACAATTGGTGCAAGTAACATCTTGTCCTGTCCTTTGTAGGTTGCCTGGGCTTACTCCCAAGTGAGGGAGCTCGATACTCAACACCGTGTCGTGAGAGACAAGCCCCTACTCTACATACTGGCAGAGGTGAACGCAGTCGTTTTTGCAAGCTAAGCAACACCTATGGCGTAGAGCTGGCCAGAGCCGTGCATGCCTATACGCTGTGACGGCTGCAAAGCTTATGGCATTTTATCAATCACTCCATGACAAATGTGGATGTTGAAAATCAAAAAGTCAACATTCTGCATGTGTGACTCAGCATATGAGTAGGGTTGGCCAGAACCGTGTATGTACACCGTATATGACCGTATGTATGGCAATTTCCCTGCCAAAAATACCGTATATACATCGTATATACGAATGTATGTATGGTTGTGGCCAACTCTATGTATGAGGTGTGTGACCTTCAGGTAATAAAAATCAATTAAATGAGAACATGCAATCATACACGCTCACACAAGCTCAAGCTTACAGATGTGCACACAGACATGTACACTCAGACACAAACTGTAAAATGCACACACACATACACACACATACAAATCCATATGCACACAAATGTTTAAGCTCAAACACAAACTGTCACATGCACACACACATACACACACATAAAAATCACCGCATGCACCCAACATGCAGATGCAAACAAACTTACATACAAGCACATACATGCACACACACACACAAATCCACAGGTGGTGCACGTTATCCCGGTACACAGACCTGCAAAAACAGCTCATGTACCCCATGCTCACACATACACACACACCAATACACGCAGGTGATGCAAGGCCACATTGAACAGGCACGCAGACCCACCAGCCCTCAGCACCCAGAGTTACTTGCTGCCTCCCTGCCCGTCAAGTCCCTTCTGACATTCTTACTCAGCTATGCCAACCTGTCGCATCACGTGGCCAAGCTTTTTTCGGACGGTGGCGAGCTGCTCGCCACCCGCATCTCTCACTGCTCACCCCAGGTACTTGAAATCGAAAGTATTGCATGTCCGGGTGTCTGTAACTGGCTTATTTGAAAGCTGCTAGCAAGCGTGAGAAGCTTGTTTCAGTGCCTACATCTGTCTGCCTATGCCGGTGCAGGCAATGAGTGTCATTACAGGTAATGGGAGTGTGCAGGTATTGTGATAGGTAATGCCGGTTTAGGGGGCACCAGTTAGTGTCAGTTTGATTTTTAATGAGGTAGAAGATACTTGTGCGGAGGTTGAAAAATGCTCATTTCATTCGTATGAATATGCATGTGTGATGGGTTGGCTGTGGCTGTGTGTTGAAGTACAGCGCCAAGGCTGTGTTGTTCATTTAAGTACAGCAATTGAAGTACAGCACCAAAGCAGTTGTATGTTGACGCACTGCACCAAGGCTGATTGACAGCAAGCTGGGTTGATGAGAGGTTTTACTTGCTGCGAGAAGCGCTTTAACACAAGGCTGTTGTGCTCAAAACACACCCCACACAATCTGTTAAATAGCTCGGTGGCTCAGACAAAGGATGTAGGTTTATAGCTGTAGCTTTTACCTGGACTCCGGTTACCTGATGCAGTCTGACAACAACTTAAGTAAATCGTGATTTTTTTGTAAGGGATCCTTCCTTACTTTATTTTTCGCACACAGGACATGGTCATTGCTTCGTACGCATTTATTATGTGTCTGTGTTTTCCTCTTTTTGTACGCAGGATCTGGTCATTGCTTCGTACGTGTTTTCACAGAAAACGTTCTCCTTTCTTTGCACACAGGACCTAGTCATTGCTTTGTACGCGTTTCCACAGTATGCGTCACCCTTTTTTTTGAACACAGGACCTGGTCATGGCTTCGTACGCGTACACACGAGTAAAGCACTCATCTCCGACACTCATGAAAGCCGTGGGGGACGCAGCAATCAAGGCAGGTTCTCCCCCTGTATTTTTTTACACATTGCTTCAGGTGCAATATGGTGCGGTTGGTTTCATGCGATTGACTGTGTTGGTGGAGTAGCACGGCAGGTTCAGCGCTGTAGGGCTGGCTGTGTGACTCGGTAGTTTTTGAAGCTGGAAATGGCCAGGATGGGCGGCCTTCCCTGGCAGACCCTTAGCTTAGCTCTGCAGTTTCTATGCCTGGTGCTCTTGCTTGTTTGAACCTGGTACTCCAGTCTTTTTGTGACTTTTTCTCCTTCTTTTAGTACTCTGTTGGTCCTACCTTTCTCTGACAGGGCCTTTTTAGTATGCTGGTTAAGGAGTTCTATTTTGCTTGCATCGTGAGATGCATAGGGCTCTGTCATTATTACCAAGGAGAACACAACAACTCAGAGAAAACTAAAGACTAGAATATAGAAAAGAGGTGAGGGAGGGGGGGAAGTATGCTAAAAAGAGAGTTGTGTTCTCCAAGGAATAATAAGAATGGAGAAGGGAAGCAGAAACCGGAGAAAAGCAGAAAGTGAGAACATCTCACTTTATGCTACACTTCAAGAACCTGAGTTCAGGTGTTTCACACTGGACTCATAAGTTTAACGGTACTCGATACCAAAGTGGCTTTATTTTTCTCAATTAATGTGGGGAGTGGTATTCACTGCCTGCGTAGTTTCTCTTTTTTCCCTTTAGTTTCATCCAAGTCTTTGCTTGTGACCCTTTACCTAGTCCAAACGCGCGCAGTGTGTTTTTTTGTGTGCGTAGCGGCTTGACGTGATTTCAGGCTACAAAGCGATAAAAATCGCTAACCACTCCAAAGATTGGATACATGCGCAACAACAGAAGCACAGCCTGTACATTCTGCAAACGTTTTGTCCATTATTTAATGCAACCAACCTCATGAGTTTGATGATGAATTGATGAACAAAATAGCATGGGGGAAGTGTATGTTATAAAAATGTTCACCCCCTCTGGGATTTCGGTTTGAACAATGCCATGCCTACATTAGAAGGTGGTAAAAATGTTCACCCCCTCTGGGGTTGCTGTTTGAACAATGCCATGCCTACATTAGAAGGTGGTAATAATGTTCACCCCCTCTAGGATTGCGGTTTGAACAACGCCCTGCCTACATTAGAAGGTGGTAAAAATGTTCACCCCCTCTGGGGTTGCGGTTTGAACAACGCCATGCCTACATTAGAGGCTGAAAGACCTGAGGTGTATGTGTTGGCAAGAAGGATTAATTCTCAACACTAGGGTTGGCCATAACTGTTTTTATACTCCGAGTATGACCGTAAATTTGGTGATTTCCCTGCCAAAAACATTATTGATACACGGTGTGTATATATATATGGTTGTGGCCAGCCCTATTCAACATTTACAGGGACATAACCTTGAACACGCAGGCACTGCTAGAATCAAATGTGAAGAGCTGTAGCTGTCGTCAAGGTTTTGATGTAAATAATAATATGTGCATCCAGTGATTCAAACTGAACTGCGTACAATGCACTGGTGCTGCCTGAACATTGTTGTGAGGATCGTGTGTACCTAGTTGCCACTTAAGTACACACATTTACACCCACAAACACACAATGCGTAGGTGCTGTCTGGACTTAAGCTGATGAGATTCGTGTGCATCAAAATGCATATACACGTATATGTTATAGCCGTACACGTTTATACAATGCGCAGGTGCTGCCTGAACTAGATAATGAGGATTGTGTGTACCTAGCTTTGGCTGCAGCCCAGACATATCACGAGGGCCTGATGCATAGCGTGCTCACGCGGGTGAGTTTTATAGAACATGCGCACACATACACACAAACACACAAACACACACATGCGTACACATACACACACATACACATCCGTACATACACGCACACACACACTGTGAGTTGCGCTGTTTTTGGGGCAGAGTCACATCCATTCATACACACACGCGGTGGATCATCCTACCTCGCGACACAAACACATTCACAAACACGCTCGAAACATATACACACAAAATCGTGCTGTGGTTGCACAAATTCTACTAATTTTACCCAGCAAAGCAAGAGCCTGGGCTTGCTCCTTGCACAAGCCTCCTGCAAACATCTCTCAAGAGCACACTCCTGTTGCGCGCACAGATGCATTATGTAGCTAGTTGTCCTTAAGCAATTAAATCCGCTAGCCTGACTATAACAGTGGAGAGCAAGCACCTGACTTCCTCCATCATGCACTAGATGCATTACTTAGCAATTCATCCTTAAACGATCAAATCCGCTAGCCTGACTATAACAGTGGAGAGCAAGCACCTGACTTCCTCCATCATGCACTAGATGCATTACGTACCAAGTCATCCTTAAACGATTATATTCGCTAGCCTGACTATAACAGTGGAGAGCATGCACCTGACTTCCTCCATCATGCACTAGTGATCACTAAGCCTGTCTGTACTCAAGTTGAGGCTCACGTGTACGCACAGGTGGAGTAGGTAATCGCAGTTTGCATGCATATCATCGCTAGGTTGACGGCTGAGACTGAATATGTCAAACTTTCAGCCCCTACTTTTCATTCAGGTCTTGTTAGCTACGGAGTCAGGCACGCAAGTGGAGGCGACGACCCTGCTTGATTTAGCAAGAGTGGTAGCTTCCGTACAGCATCAGGACACCGAGGTTCGTGAATTTTTTGTCAGGGGTTGGTGCTCTAAATTCTCAGGTGGCCGGAAACCTGCTTGCCTGTTTTTTTATGAAGCTGTGGCCTCCTCTTTCATTGCGCCTTATGCCCATATGCAGACAATTACCGTAGTCTAGTTCAGACTCCTCTCAGGAGACAGGAGACTGTTTCCTCTTTCAAGGGTGGAGCAGCTGGGTGGAGTCTCCTCTTATTGTGTACTAGTGCAAGCCACAAGAACCCCGCACTCAGACTTGTGCATTTGTGCTGCTGCTCATTGATTCGCAGTATTACGGTCCTGTCCTGGACAAGCTTCTTCATCACGTGAAGACGTCTCATGGCTACAGGAGTGTTGAAGTCGTATGATGATGTCATGTACCATACAATTGTATGAACCACAGGCAACAGAGTTGCCACATCAAGAGCCCTTGTATAGTATGTGTGTTGTAACCTCAGCTGCTCTCAGGTCTGTTAGCTGAGACGAGTGTTTTTTCTGTTTGCCATCCTTCACAAGCTCCTTGGCAACTTGACCTTTTTTATGCTGCATCAAGTCAGTGCTGATGCAACATTCATTTGATCTTCTTTCTCAATCAAGCATAAAACCTTTTATCTTACTATTTGAACTTGTATTTGTGGCTGGCAAACCAGCGAGCAGCTCCGGCTGCAGTCATCCTGCATGGTAACATTGAAACAATACTGGTAGTGTCAAACACATTCAATGGTTACAATGGGGGGTGAAGGAGCGCTCTGTAAGTGCCAGCATGTAAAAGCCCCTCTATCAGATCAAATTATCGTCACTATTGTGTCCTGCAGGACTCAGTACATCATCAACTAGTTATCTATGCGACTGGCACATCCAGCTTATTGAACAAGACGTGCACAAACTCTCACAGCTGTCAACCAAATAACTGCTTGTAACACTGTCCGTCCCTACCACCAATTGGGCATGACAAGCGGTATTTTTGGCAGGTCTGCACGATAAGCCTGCCGGTGTGTTGGGTTTCTTAGGGGTAGTAACACATTTCAAACCTCCCTTACCTTTCCAAAAATGTCCTGCGATTAGGAGGGTGAGAGTTCTCAGGGCTTTTTGTGAGATCTACACAATCATTTGGCATGAATCTCGTTTATCAACCAGATTTTTCTCTTGCTGAGTAATGTTTAATTTTGGTAATCGTAAAAAAGTATGTAAAACCTGAAAGTTCTGGAGATTTTATTCAGATATTACAGCCATAATTAATTTATATCAATCATTTAATTGTTTATCTGCGGTGGCAATTCAGCTTTCACGTCAATGATGATGCGCTCTTCTTGCGCCTTCTGCTCTCTCCTTGTCGTCCTCCTCCTCTCTTCTCTCCGTGTCGATGCACAAGCTCCCCCCACAGACGTCGACTGCAGGTGACAGGGTAATCAGTGGGAGTTATTACTTTATTTCTGATAATTCCGTCAAATAACGCCACCCGTCATAGACATCCCTTCCCTGCATAATTCCCGCACTTAATTGTGCAAATGGTGGGAAATACACACTCGCAATGCCTTGCTCCCAATCCGCCGCACGACTTGCTATGATTACTTCACCTGCTCACCTTTGCTGAAGCACCAGCCACAAGCAGATACTCGTTCCACATTCGCAGGACCCTGCCTTTCACAGCTTGTCTGCTCAACCTGGGGTGCATTTACGACGCTGTTGAGGTGAGCTTTCTGTCTTTCATTGGCACACACAAAATCACCTGGAAGTGCGTATGTCCTGTGGCTGCTAATGACAGCATCATTGGTGAAATCCCTAGCTAGTAAATCAAGACTCAGCAAGATCTATCCAGAAATATGAAATGCTACCTGCCACAGCTCCTGCATAAGAAAATTGGGTTATTCTATTGTTGGACAACAACTAAACACAAATGCGGGCAAATGCCTTGTAATTTCATAGGGATCCTGCAAGACATATTCAACAGAGCCCGAGGACGCGAAGGACGACCCAAGCGTGATGGCTTCAGATGAAGGTACATGTTTTCAGGGAAGCTGTGCTTAAAAGTCAGATATGAAGAACCAAGGCTTAAAGCTTGGCGTGCACGCTTTACTGTTAGTGTTGAAAAGGCAGGCAGCTGTCACGGGCCTCCAAATATGTTGAGCTTCAAACAGATCTGCATCATTGAATATGCCAACTACCCCTATCCTACATATGCCAACTGCACCCTATTCTACAAAGTAATAACATACACATACATACACACTCGCACACACACGCACACACTGCTTGAAGGTGCCTACGAGTTCAGCTACGAGGACTTCATGACTTCTGGCATTGACGCCTCACCACCCATGGCTGACCTGGAAGAGTGATGACGCTACTAGCTGGTACACGATGCTTGCCGCACCATCTGCTTGCGCGTTTTCAATGACTGTATTATTATTATATGTTTATTACCACCTTTATTCATTATTATGACAACTTATGCCTGACATTATTGCTGATTAAACCCTGTTATTTAACTGTCTGAAAGAGCTGCAAAAACATGGAACACATTTAAGAGATGGAAGCCTTACAACCTAATGGTTAGAGCACATTGTAGCACATCTTCAAAAGAAACAAATAATGGTTTAAAATGAAGTAGCTTTCCTAACTAAGTTTCTATTGAAACTAAATACATCATGAAATGTATAAGACACAATTTTACATTGCCTGAAACATGCAGTGTTAAATAAGCTGAACAAGTTTTGCCCGCCCCTTCAGCCCGCAACAAGACAGTGACCTGCATATCCTTCCTAGGTGACAACATTTGCAAATAAGGAATGGTCAATAAGAGACACAATCAAGCATGATCTAGTATGATGTATGATCACGACAGCCATATAAAAAACAGCCTCCTTTGTCTACTTCACAATCTCCAAATTCCTGTAATGGCTTGAACTAGGATGGCTCTTTCCACCCCGCTTCTCAGACTAAAATAGGTTTACCTCCAGCCGTACAGATGCTGTGCTGGCTGCCTCCATCTCCACAAAAGAAAGAAAACAAAAATCAATGTAGAGGATTGGTTCTCCAGATTGGCAGGGGGAAACTGAGGGAAACTGGGCGCACCTCAGCAACACCGCTAGCCTTCAGCAGATCCACCCTCCCCATACAGCACCGACCTAAATATTCTCGGCATACTTCAGTGTGACATCCACCTGATTGAGGTCAAGTATTGTGAGGACGCTAGACCTCAGAATCAGCTAAGCTCCGCAAAGACACACAAGGATCCCCGAGAGTCTGCACCTTTGTTCAAGGATCCACAGGTACTCTGCGCATCATTCTTTGAATCCCGGGTGGCACAATCTTCCAACAATCACATCCTGGAGCCTTTTACGGGACTGGGTCTTGGTGGAGGAGATAAAACAGAAGTTTGCCTCTAAGACCCTCGGCACTCCGTAAAACACACAGCAAACATCGTTCACACCAGATGTGCCCTTTTCCCGTTCTGCTACCATTTGTTATTCCCTAGAAACCGGGTTTAAGCCATGTCTGCAACTGTCCTGATCCCCATTAGTCCTCTTTTCTCTCTTTTTGTACAGGAGAAGTCAATGGCATGCGCTGCCAAAGCTTCTTTTCTCTAACTAAATATAGGGAGTGCTTGTTTCAATGTTTTGCATTTGCATGTGTACAACTGCTGAGCTCAGTGTGTAACACATGAACCTCTAATCTTGTAGCGCAGCAAAAGTGACATGCTACTTTATCACGTTAGCTTTTTGAGTGTTTATCTGTTGTTTCCCCATCATTAATGATCTTGGTCCTCACAATTGGCTTTAGATTAGCTAAATTTTCCTTTTCGTTTTCCTAGTTACAGGCCTGCTGCTCCTGTTCTTTTTCCTTTTTTCTTTAAGAGCGAGTTGTGAGGACAGTGAGGGCCCTTGAGCAGTTGTGAACCTTTGTAATATTCCCCGCCTGGCGCATCTCACGATGCAAACGAAATAAACCTGTGCTGCAACCTGTCCATTCGTATGGGGAGGTGATGAGGTTGTTATTAGCTAGCGACATTTGTATTTTCAGCTAATCAAGGGCATATAGATCATATGCATTTTCGTGGCACTGGTATACAACAGTGTCCTACATGATGTTCATTTACATTTGTTTAGGGAGCGTTACTAAGGAGCACACGCCTTGCAAGTAGGGGTCTAGATCATATGCATTTTCGTGGCACTGGTATACAACAGTGTCCTACATGATGTTCATTTACATTTGTTTAGGGAGCGTTACTAAGGAGCACACGCCTTGCAAGTAGGGGTCTGTCAAGTGGATCCTTCTTTGTTTCTTTGCCTTAAAGCAGCTGCAGTAGGTTCCTGCAAAATGCCTGTAGGTACTTTACAACCTTTTGTGCAAAAAACAGAGAGGCCCTTTTTTATTGCGCTGTAAGCCGCTGCAAACAAATTCATTGCTTGCAACAAATAATGCACAAAGTAAAAGCTGTTACCTAGTGGTGTTTTTGCTGCGTAGTTTTCCTATTTTACGGAAGTGCTTTTTCCATAAGTCCTGCGCATGCAAGTTCCGGGCGGCGGTGGTTCCGCGCTAATGGACAAGCCGTTTTGACAGGCTTGCCGGGTGCTATAATGTACCATGATCGATCCCAGTGCCTTGATGGCACCAATTTAGTATCTGCCTACACCTCCCCCTGGTTGCCTGTTTTATTTTTCACCATGTCACAGCAGTCATTTAGCGTGATTCCAAAAACAACGCAGGCAGTGGAAAACACTCCCCACATTTATCAAGGAAAAGGGGCCACTTTGGTACCGAGTTCCGTAAAGCTAAAAGCTCCTCCACCGCAAAAAGGAAAGGAACTATCAATGGGGATCAAGAGGGTTGCAGGTTTGGTCTGAAACCGGCTCCTGATGGCAGGTGATAATAGTACTGGAAAGTGCACGTATGGTACGGATAAGTTTGGCAGCGTAATTGACAGAATGAACATGAAGCTTGGAAGCAAGCTTAAACTAACTCTTTGAGAATCAAGACCCAGCTCCTTCACAGGCTCCAGCGTGTGGTTGTTGTAGATGTTGCCACCCACTCCCAAAAGGATGGAGTGGAGGATGACGGAGGCTCCTTGAAGGATGGAGCAGAGTCCTTTGTGTTGTTCCTGCGTGACGCTCAGCTGGTTCTGTGGTCGAGTGTCCTCACAGAACTTGATCTCGATGAGTTGAATGCCACGATGGAGATGAATGTCACATTGAAGCACGATTCCATTCAATATTTAACAGTAAAAATATTTGTATTCACTATGAGCCAAAGAATTCACAAAGCAAAGTGGGAAATAAGCAACATACATACCCCTCTGAGCAGTTTCAAAAACAATCCAGGCCTTAATTAATAAAGTTGGCCAAAACCTGATATATACGGTGTATATTCGAGATTTTTGGCAGGGAAATCACCGAATATACTGTCATATACGGTGTATTTAAACCATTTTGGCCAACTCTATTAATTAGTAAGGCAGCTACCTAGCAACCACTTCCAAACCTCATTGCAAGGTCGCCAAGATCTGACAAATACCCTGGACCAACCTCAAAATCTGACAAAGCGACCCAACACAGCTCCAATTCAAAGCTGATCTGCATCTAATTAGTGTTGGGGTGGCGTTCAATGCCTGTGTAGTTTTTCTTTTTCTTTTGTTCCTGATTCGCAAAGTACAAGATTAGCAGGACTGGACTACATAGATGGCAGCCTTAAAGATATAAAAGAAGGACAAGACACTGGATAGGGTGTATACCAGCCTCACCACATACCTATCCCATAACATGAACCCATGATGCGTAGGTATAACCTGTACCATCTCACGTGCAGAGCAAGCAGCTGTAGCAGCCGCAATCATACACGGCTACTCACATATAGCCACAGACAGCCTTACATCAATGCACCAAATAAAAAAACAGCTCTCACACCCAAACCTCCACCGCAACTACATCCAGGGAGATGTCCTCCAATCCATTGCCAAAGCAATCCACCAGTCACCATCGCCCATATAATTCCACAAAGTCAAATCCCACGCAAGTATTATAGGCAATGAATATGCTGATGCTCTTGCTAGAAAGTCAATCACAACCTACTCTGACGTTGCGGATACCTCCATCAAAACAGCTGGGCCTGAGGAAAACCCCTTCTACAACATCTACTGGCTTGCAAAAGAGTGTGAAGAACACCGAATCATACTAAATCAACCAAAAACAGCCCAGTCACCTATCTTAAGGATTTGTTCCCATCCAATTACCATGACGCCTTACAAGCACACATGCACCCCCTCCACAAACTAGGAAATGCCAATACTATAGCAAACTATCATGAATACTACCAGACCCTTATTAAGGACAGCACTACCAACGGAGCCGCTAGCTCAACGCTTAGCTAACAACATCTTATTATGTCCCTGTTAAAACCAATGCACAATTATGAAATACAGAACAAGAACTCTGTGCAACCAAAAACATGCGGTATACTTGAATTGCTCGACGAGTATGACCTGCCCCCTTTGCCCACAATTAAACAGTGCCCTACACATTCCCGCTGCGTGCCAACACACGCAACTAAAAAATGTGATCACTGAGAGACACAACTTAGCATGCAGTATGATCTTCAAAGCCATCAGCAAAACAGGATCCCTAGAGTCCTACTTTGTCTCATAAATATAGGCAGCAGCGAACAGCGGGCTTTGCAAATTCTTCAGATTCCCAGAACAGCTGAAACTGGGATTATACCAAAGTGGCTCTTTCCACCCCGCTTCTCAGACAAAAATAAGTTTACCTTCAGCCGTCCGGAAACTGCACTGGTTGCTCCCAACTCCGCAAGAACAAATAAGCAACAGACTGCTAGTAATGGAAGGGGAATGGGTTCTTTGGAGTGGTAGGGGCAACTGAGGGAGACTGGGCGCATCTCAACATCACCGCCAGCCATCAGTAAATCCACCTTCCCCAGACAGCACCAACCTAAACATATCGCCATTATTCAGTGTGACAACCACCTGTTTGAGATCAAGTATTGTGAGGACACTAGACCTCAGAATCAGCTGAGCGCCGCACTGAACAGCACAAAAGCCTCTGCACCATCCTTCAAGGAGCCTCCGTTACCCTCCACACCATCCTTTTGGGAGTGAGTGGCACCCTCTACAACACTCACACATTGGAGCCTTTCAAGGATCTGGGTCTTCATTATAAAAGAGTTAACAAACTTGCCTCCGAGCTCCATATGCATTGTCAACTATGCTGCTACATTTTTTCTTAACATTAAGTGCCCCTTCCAGTACCATTACCAACTCTCCTCAGGAGCCGGTTTAAGGGCAAGCCTGCAAGCCTCCTGAATCCACACAAATCTTTTTCTTGTTCTTTGGAGGAGGAGTTTTACGTACCCAGTACCAAAGTGGCTCCTTTCCCTAAAATTATGTGGGGAGCGAATTTTCACTGCCTTGAAATTTTTTCCATTCTTCTTTTCCCATTATTGTCAATACAGGTAACTGATGGAGTCGAGAAATTATGCGTCTGTCTACTTGTCTCTCTCAATGTTATTGTAACAAGACAGTAAGTTATCTCACATCTTCTGCAAAGCCTTTGTCAAAAGTTGCCTTGCGTCCTAAGACAAGCTGTACATACACACTGCTACACACAATGTTGTTTCCCTCTGCCATTTTAAAGCGGCTGTAAAACGCCACACCGTTTGTAATCGTGGCAACTAGCAAGCCTGCAAATCCAGCAGCATGCCAAGATCCAGGACCCCACCATCACCAGCACCAAATAGGCTTGCATTACCCTTTAAAGGAATACATTTTTGGTCGGATGCTCCTGCAATCCAGGCTACTTAAAAGGCACGGACCTGTTTGTTGAATGGCAATAGTGATCAGAAAATACGTGGACAGCAGAGCACAGCTCGTGTCAGCATCCAGTCTTCATCCGTTTTTATGAGCCTAACAGCCTCCATGGTGTCGTAATCATCGATTTTCAACTTTCATCTGGAACTTTGATCGGGGAGCAATGGTTTCTATAGCTCTGAGGTCAGGAGCATTTCTTCTTCTTGTCAACTTTTACGACCAAAAAAGGACTTGAAACATGCAAATATTTAGAGCTGTGTACGTAACTTATAATTGGTGCAAGTTCTAAAAAGAGGAAAGAGAGAAACATTAGGAAAACATTTAAAGCAGAATGGCAGCTTTTCTTGAATCTTAAACTGCTATACAACCTGTTCGTGATTGAGCACACAAATTTGTGTGAGCGCCATGAGTGTATGTGTGTGTGTGTGTGTGTTTGTGTGTGTATGTTCATGTGAGTAAGTGCGAATGAATATGAGTAGGGTTAATATCCGTATATGACCGAATATTGTGTGATATTCCTGCCACACATCCATATGTACACTGTATACGTATCTGGCCAACTCAAATAGTGCTTGTGCGAATGCATTTATGCAAGTGCGCTGGCACGTATGAAAGTGTGTGTGCGCG
>Ga0307942_1001070_pt1 | contig 21173 bp, 29 predicted proteins | sample OrgLakmetagen175_FD_201846 | JGI IMG/M metagenome (GOLD analysis project Ga0307942, IMG submission 201846) | Saline water microbial communities from Organic Lake, Antarctica - #175 | ecosystem: Environmental > Aquatic > Non-marine Saline and Alkaline > Saline | place: Antarctica: Organic Lake... | reverse complement strand
GCTCAGACGCTCATGCACATTTATTACCATAGATATATGTGTGTTTGATTTGGCCGACCTTATGTATGGCTGTGGCGTATGTATAGCTCAGACGCTCATGCACATTTATTACCATGCATATATGTGTGTTTGATTTGGCCGACCTTATGTATGGTTGTGGCGTATGTATGGCTCAGACGCTCATGCACATTTATTCACATGGATATAGTGTGTATGATTTGGCCGACCTTATGTATATGGCTGTGATACACCTTAACACTACCCTTGAACGTACGGATGAGAGCACCGCCAATTTTAGAATATGAAAGTCGTCTTTACATGCTTGTAATTAAAGCATTGAATGTGCCTGGAGACTGTGGTGCCAATCCCTGCTACAACCCCCCTTTGTCGTACTTTTGTTCTTGAGAACTGCGCTACCTATCTTTGCTTAAATTCCAGACATAGCATATAAGCCCGCAACAAAAACAACCCCAAGCAATAATAAAATGGGTACCTTACAAAAAGACACCCGCCGCACCTTGTCCTTGATGGCTGCGCATGCCCCTAAGCAATACTAGAATGGGTATCTAACAAAAAGAACCAATGTTAAAATGGGTGTCTAACAAAAAGACACCTGCCGCACCTTGTCCTTGATGGCTGCACACGCCCCTGCTTGCATTAAAGTCGTCACCACTCCTGCAAGCATGGGCCCAGCAAATTACAGTGTGTATCCCCATATGCACATGATGGCGTACGCCAAGGGTTGGCCATAACCCTATATGTGCACCATATATGACCGTATATTTGGTGACTTCCCTGCCGAAAATGCTGTATGTACACCGTATATACATGGTACTGGCCAACCCTACATACGACGGTGTGAACAGTGTGTGTGCAGAGATTAACATAAAGGACGACATCCACACAGAGGACAGTAGTGTCTTAGTCTGGGTGTGTGCCAGTTAGCCAGCCAGTCAGCCAGTCAGTCAGCCAGCAGCCAGTCAGCCAGTCAGCAGCCAGTCAGCCAGCGGCCAGCAGCCAGTCAGTTAGCCAGCAATGGGCCATATATCGACGAAAGAGATGGTACTAAATTACAATGGCGTTCGCACATGAGTTTTGGGTGTGGGTGATCATGATTGAAGTGCAGATGGACGTTTTGGGTGTGGGTGAGTGCGTGGGTGTTAGAGAAAAGACGCAATCTCTGCACACGCTCAGATACATTTAGATATACATAGTTTTGATACGCTTTAAGAAAAAAAGGGTGTTGGCTGTGTCTTTGTGTGCTTGCGCACCATTGGATGCGTTCCTGTTCTGCATACGCTTCAAGAAAAAAGAGTGTTGGCTGTGTCTTTGTGTGCTTGCGCACCATTGGATGCGTTCCTGTTCTGCATATGCGTCAAGAAAAAAGAGTGTTGGTTGTGTCTTTGTGTGCTTGCGCACCATTGGATGCGTTCCTGTGCAGAAGAGGCTGTGTGCATGCGTAATGGGGCCTAGGTTTTACAGAGTCTTTGCAGAGCCTGATGACATGCACAAGAGTGAGTGCAAAGAGCTGTGTGCATGAGTTATGGGAGGCTAGTTTTTACATTCATTGCAGAGCCTGATGACTTGCACAAGAGTGAGTGTAAAGGGCTTTTTTACAGAGTTGTTCAGAGCCTGATGACTTGCACAGGAGTGAGCATATTTTGTCAACCTTTGATGTTGCTACAACAATAGGCTGACTTTGTGTATTTCTTTGTGTGTGTATGTATATAAGTGAGTATGCGTTCATTGTGTCCCACAACCCACCCGCATGGTGCGACTTGGCTGCGATGTGCAACGGGGTGCGACCCTATTTATGCATGCTGCGTACATATATGTCTGTAAGTATGTGTGCATTGTGTCCCACAACCCACACGCATGGTGCGACTTGGCTGCAATGTGCAACGGGGTGCGACCCTATTTATGCATGCTGTGTACATATATGTCTGTAAGTATGTGTGCATTGTGTCCCACAACCCACCCGCATGGTGCGACTTGGCTGCAATGTGCAACGGGGTGCGACCCTATTTATGCATGCTATGTGTATATATGTCTGTCAGTATGTGTGCATTGTGTCCCACAACCCACCCGCACGGTGAGACTTGGCTGCAATGTGCAACGGAATGCGACCCTATTTATGCATACTGTGTGTATATATGTCTGTGAGTATGTGTGCATTGTGTCCCACAACCCACCCGCATGGTGCGACTTGGCTGCAATGTGCAACGGGGTGCGGCCTTCCTTGTTCTTCATACGAAGCACGGTTCGCCTGCCCAGGCCAGTGAGCAGCTCAGCGACCACCTCCACACATCCCTGCGCCGAGTTTGAGTTTCAAAATGAGGTGTAATTAACTGTGCAAAGGAGCTGGGAAAGACTTTGATAACTGTAGCTGTGTGTCTGGTCCCCCCACCCCTGCACGGCTTATCACTGAATTAAGGTGAGCATGTGGTGCCAGTTGGATTTCCTCAGCAGTGAGTGATGCAGGAAATGCCAACGGAGCCAGTGGCAGGGCGTTGGCTCTGTGGCTCAAAACATAAGAACAATCCCTCAAACACTTTGGTGAAACATGTACAGAGCATGGTGGGTGCTTGGTAGCGTGTGAGAGACGCATTACACCGAGGAGGTGCAGTTTGCTTTGGAATACAAAGTTGCAGCGACTGCATTGCATCAAGCTTGTAATGAAGGTTACAGCCAATTACATGCTACATAAACCAGACGAGTCTTTAAACTGAGCAGCCAATTACGCACTGCATGCACCGACAGGGTTAGAAACTACTGAAATGACAGCTGTAAAGTCTGGAGTCACACCGTGCGTGCGCATCAGCAAACTCGATACGGCAATGCCATTATTCATGGTTATGTTGTGTATCAGAATCCCAACGACACAGGTCCATGAGGATTGCAGCAATCGTGACATTGGCTACCCCTGCTACATGTTACTGCTCGGCGTCAGCGTCTTGCTGCAGTCATCATTCACGCACTATGAATGGACAGACGGTGATGTGGGAGTTGCATCTTACTGCAAAAGCAAATTCCCACGGTCCATACTTCAAGTTTTGTCTAACGTGCCACGCCCAATTGCTGGCAGTGACGATTTGTGTGGTTTAATTAGTTGGTTTTTCAGTTTAGGTTATTTTGCTGAGTCTCATTCAATAAGCTGGAGAAGCCAGTTTGGTTGTTGTGCTGAGTCTTATACTTTGCAGTGACGGTGATTTGCTATGACAAACGAACAAAAGTTTCAAGAAAAGTGCCCAGCTAAGCACGAATGCAGCTGTCATTATACTTGACAGGTAGGCAACTCACGCTCTCGCAAGCAAGATGCATCGGTGTGTTGTTATGTGCGTCCAGCGCATCATGAGGAGCCCGTGCCTTCAACAGCTCCTTGACCATCTCAGGGTTGCCTTTGAGTGCAGCCACATGGAGGGCGGTGAGTTCCTGCGGGTGAGGGAGGATTTCAAGAGTAGCACACTTGCACTGTCACCGCCCCCCCTTCCAGTGCCCTTCCCTCTTTGCATTTGTTCATGATGTGAATAGTCCAAAACACGCAGATGCTGCCTTTGAAGCAGCAGGGTGAGTGAGACACTTGCAATGCAAGAGCTGCGTCCTAACTGCGTGCGTCATTTGTAGGGTTGGCTTAGTATATATATATGGTTCTGGCCAACCCTACAAATGACGCACGCAGTTATATATATACTAAGTTATACATATATATATACGGTGTATATACGGTATTCTTGGCAGGGAAATCACCAAATGTACGGAGTATATATACAGTTCTGGCCCTAGTCATTTGCAAAGCTGACAAAGCACTGATCAACACTGGTGTTTTCAGCAACCATTCCCAGGTGACAAACATGGAAAGCTGTGATGCAGCATCAGTTCCCGCAAGCGTGCTTGCATCCTTCTCTCCCAAAGATTAGGACTTGTCCATGCCCAGACTCACCGAGTTGTTCTTGATGATGACGGAGGTTTCGTACATCGAGAGTATTTTCCTGAGCTGCGGCAGGTCATTGCTATACAGGACCTTGAATATGCTTGAAGCCATGGCTCCTTCTAACGTGCAGGTAGTGAAGGAGGGCCTGTGAAGTGTAGGGGCCTCCCTGTGTAATGAAGCGGGAAAAGAGTCAAAGGACAGGAATCCGTGTGACTGGGTCTCTCAACATGTCATCGCAAATTGCACACAAGGTACACAGAGGTGTGCAAGCAGAGTCCAGGCTACACCAAACAAACGTGGGATGGGCAGTGCTAGATTAAGAGAGAAACACATACCTGGTGGGCTAGGACGGGATTGGGTGGGGTGGGGTTGCAGGCGACGGAGGGCCTGTGAAAGCAAATGAGGCAAAGGCCCCCCAAGCAAAGAAGGTTTTCAAATAAAATTAAATATTACATAGGTACGTGAATCAGCGTCTATATACAATCTTGCTTTAATTTGGTAATTTCTGCTGCTCGGTCACAACTCCAGGCATACCTTTTTTTAAATGACTTGACACACTTCGTATTCAACAAGGTGAGGAGAGAGATTTTTTGCTGGTGTTTCCGGGCACTCCTCCTCACAATTGTGCTTGACACTCCCTGCATGCACTCAGGTGTAATGGCTCAGAAAGGACCTGCAGGGCCCATTTTCCCAGGTGTGTGCACGATATGTTGTACGATATGTTGTTGCATGTACGTGTACGCGAGCATGTTAATGTATCCTGCGCTTGAACCCAAAGGGTCACGTATTTTGTTGCTCTAACACCTATTTTCCTGTGTGTGCACAGGCCCTCCCCCAAAGCCACCCATCTCGTCTTCAGAGCCCCCATGCTTTCAGGCTCAGGGCAACGGCACCGATCCGATGGACGGCTTGGCTGCTTCCCTCTCTGTGGTGAGGCCTCGTACGATGCATAAATCTTTAGGGGGGCACAATTACATGCTGTTTCTCTGCATTTGGCAAGGAGTGAGAAGCATGTACTCTCTGCTCTCCAGCACATGAGACCTTCCATCTGGATTTTCTCGAGGAAGTTGCCCATTTATCTGCTGCTGGGCTTTATTTAGTTTCAAACTTAGCAACATTGGTGTGGTGTACAGCACACTTCTTTCCAAGCACGCTTGCACGTAAAGGGGGAGGTGCGAAGCGGAACTTTGAACTCCATCAACGCTCCTCCTCCGCAGACTGCATGCCCCTGCCTACGCAGCTAGCCGGACAAACATGCTTCTTCACTTGACTTTGTAGAGGCTAACAATATGTTGAGAAGTTTCAGCTTGTCTGAGGCCAGCAGCACGTGCCAACGACGCATGCAGGTCACGATGAACTCGGCGGCTACGGCAAATAACACGTATGCGAAAGAATTTGAGGAGAACAGCGTGGTCGAGTCTGTGGACGGTCTTAGCCCCAAGTAAGAGACAATCTAGCACAATTGCAAGCTTATGTAGCTTGCAACCCACACATGCATACACAACACACAACACACACACACACACACACACATACACACACACACATACACACACAGGAGCAGTGAGGCGCAGGCGGCTCGCACTATCCCCCCCAGCCCTACCTTTCGTCAGAACAGGCACCCCTTCATCATAGGCGTGGCTGGAGGCACGGCTAGCGGCAAAACCACAGTAAGCTACCGTACATGCACAACAATAGATGTATGGCTGAACGTTTCTATACATGTGTCGATGAAACGTTCACGTGAAATGTTTGGCATCACAACAGAGCATGTATTCTATGCTGGCCAACTTTACGCACATGGGATACATGCTGCAAATGTAAGCCCTTTCATTTTTCCCCATATCTTGCAACTCGACTTCATGTATCATGTAACAGTTAGTATGTATGTATCATTTAGTGTATAATTTGGAGAGTATATGTATCATTTTGAGTGTGTGGCTGCATGACCCCGTGACTGCTGTACTCTCATCCTATGTATCATTTGGAGTGTGTATGTATCATTTTGGGTGTGTGGCTGCATGACCCCATGACTGGTGTACTCTCATCCTATGTATCATTTGGAGTGTGTATGTATCATTTGGAGTGTGTGGCTGCATGACCCCGTGACTGCTGTACTCTCATCCTATGTATCATTTGGAGTGTGTATGTATCATTTTGAGTGTGTGGCTGCATGACCCCGTGACTGGTGTACTCTCATCCTAAACAGGCCTCGCACAATGTTCTGGTGTATGTGTGTGCAGGTGTGTGACTGCATCATGCAGCGGCTGCACGACCAGTGTGTGGTCATGCTAGCTCAGGTGGGTGTACTGCATATGTATGTGTGTGCATGCGTGTGTGTGTGTGTGTGCATGTGCGTCCGTGCGTGCGTGTGTGGAAGGGGGGATGGGGTTGAGGGGGATGCAGGTGTGGCTTCTTGTGTGAAGTTATCAAGCGCGGACTGACCCACAGCCTCCATGTAGCTTAATTTTGGCGTTGTGTGTTTGCTCAGAGTGATTGTGCGCGAAAGGATTGAGCAGCTTTTGCAGGCCTGATTCGTGCGCTTGGGCGTATTATGTGGGTTGGCCAGAACCATATATATACGGTGTGTATACGGTGATTTTGGCAGAGAAGTCACCAAATTTACGGTCGTATACGGTGTTTATATACGGTTTTGGCCAACCCTACGTATTTTGGTAACCTCCATGCTAGTGGCTAGGGTTGGCAAACCGTATGGAGGGTTGGCGAACCGTATGGAATTTACGATGCTATAAGTACTGTATATTTGCCGTACGTACATACACATGTGTATGGTTCTAGCCAACCCGACTTACACCTATTTACATCAATGCTGTGGAACCGCTGTGTGGGCTAACGCAATTTGTGTGTGCACCCACACCAACACCCATGCCCACACTTAGCTCATGTGGATGTGCACAAAAGAAGTACCCCATGCACTTCTTTTGCACACGCGTCTGTCACAAATAGGATTGGCCAGAACCGTACATGTACACCGTATATGACCGTATATGTAGTGATTTCCCTGCCAGCGTCTGTCACAAATAGGATTGGCCAGAACCGTACATGTACACCGTATATGACCGTATATGTAGTGATTTCCCTGCCAAAAATACCGTATATACACCGTATAAATATATGGTTCTGGCTGACGTTAATCACAAACTTGATTTAACCAAGCCAAAGCGTGGACGTCTCCCCGCGTCCAAGCCAGGTAAACAGCTGCATACATGCATGCCAAAGTGAGGACGGCCCTACTTATACAAACTCTTCCTTAAATACCTTGGCCCTCCAGGATTCGTTTTACCGGAGCCTGACGCCTGAGGAAATGGCGGATGTGAAGAATTACAACTTTGACCACCCAGGTATGTTTTGGGGGAAGCATTCAAGGTCGCGCTTGAAAAAAGAAAGCGTTATTTAACGTTGATTACGGTAGGGCTGTGCGTCAGCTTTACGGTAAATTTCAACTGTTGACCATTCTGGTATTGGTTGGGTTGGCCAGAACCATGTATATATGGTGTATATACGATATTCTTGGCAGGTAAGCTTGACTTAGCTGGAAGAGCTCAAAGCTTGCCAAATATACGGTGCATATGTACGGTCCTGGCCTACCCTAGTTGTTTGAAATTGGTGGCTCAGAGGTGACAGAAAGTGTACGATATACCACACACTCAAGATCGTAAGGGAGCCAACTACATGGATTTCTCAACGCTTTCAACAACGGACGATCCATTTTTAGAGGCAACAGTCCTCTTTTTTTGATGCCCCCCCCCCCTTTTCTTGTGGATGTTAATACTCGTCAAATGTGTAAGCTCCTCCCGTTTCGCTCCTGTGCACTGCAGATGCGATTGACAAGATGCAGCTCCTGCAGACCTGCAGGCAATTGAAGGTAATTTGAAACACTGTCCTGATTGTTGCTACAGTTTTGTGTGTAAGTGCACCGTCAAAACATGCGCCGATTTGCTGCGCAAACACCCAGGCACGCCTGGCCAGAGTATCCACAGTGCATGTCGCTTAGCGTTCTTTTGCATCAGCAGATGTTGCTGCTCAGAAACAGAGCTTACTGAAGTGTCACATGCAGTTTTGATGTGTGCTGGAAAGGAGGGCGTCATTTGAAGGACTCGTGTGACCTTGCTGTACACTCTTTCTCAGGCAGAAGGGCTAAAGCGTTGGGGGGGTGGGCCTTTTTACTGTCTGTGTGTCATGCACACTTGCCTGTGACGCAGATCAAGACAGTTTGCCACACAAAGTAGTCATTCATTACTTGCCAAAATGTAGGCTAATTGCCAGCATGCACACCTGCCTGTGACGCAAATCAAGACAGTCAGTCACTCAAAGCCATTCATCACTTGTCAAAATGTAGGCTAATTGTCAACATGCCAAAATGCAGGCCAATTGCCAGCATGCCAAAATGCAGGCCAATTGTCAACATGCCAAAATGTAGGCCAATTGCCAGCATGCCAAAATGCAGGCCAATTGTCAACATGTCAAAATGCAGGTTAATTGTCAACATGCCAAAATGTAGGCTAATTGTCAACATGCTAAAATGCAGGCTAATTGTCAACATGCTAAAATGCAGGTTAATTGTCAACATGCCAAAATGTAGGCTAATTGTCAACATGCTATAATGCAGGCTAATTGTCAACGTGCTAAAATGCAGGCCAATTGCCAGCATGCCAAAATGTAGGCTAATTGTCAACATGCCAAAATGCAGGCTAATTGCCAGCATGCACACCTGCCTGTGACACAAATTAAGACAGTCAGTCACTCAAAGCCATTCATCACTTGTCAAAATGCAGGCTAATTGTCAACATGCTAAAATGCAGGCTAATTGCCAGCATGCCGAAATGTAGGCTTATTTCCAGCATGCCAAAATGTAGGCTAATCGTCAACATGCTAAAATGCAGGCTAATTGCCAGCATGCCAAAATGTAGGCTTATTTCCAGCATGCCAAAATGTAGGCTAATTACCAACATGCCAAAATGCAGGCTAATTGTCAGCATGCCAAAATGTAGGCCAATCGCCAGCATGCCAAAATGCAGGCCAAATGTCAACATGCCAAAATGCAGGCTAATTGTCAGCATGCCAAAATGTAGGCCAATCGCCAGCATGCCAAAATGTAGGCTAATTACCAACATGCCAAAATGTAGGCTAATTGCCAGCATGCCATAACGCAGGCCAATTGTCAACATGCCAAAATGCAGGCCAATTGTCAACATGCCAAAATGCAGGTTAATTGTCAACATGCCAAAATGTAGGCTAATTGTCAACATGCCAAAATATAGGCTAATTGTCAACATGCCAAAATATAGGCCAATCGCCAGCATGCCAAAATGGAGGCTAATTGCCAACATGCACACCTGCCTGTTACGCAAATTAAGACAGTCAGTCACTCAAAAGCCATTCATCACTTGTCAAAATGCAGGCTTATTGTCAACATGCTAAATTGCAGGCTAATTGCCAGCATGCCAAAATGTAGGCTAATTGCCAGCATGACAAAATGCAGGCTAATTACCAACATGCACACCTGCCTGTGACGCAAATTAAGACAGTCAGTCACTCAAAAGCCATTCATCACTTGTCAAAATGCAGGCCAATTGCCAGCATGCCAAAATGCAGGCCAAATATCAACATGCCAAAATGTAGGCCAATTGCCAGCATGCACACCTGCCTGTGACGCAAATTAAGACAGTCACTCAAAGCCATTCATCACTTGTCAAAATGTAGGCTAATTGCCAGCATGCCAAAATGCAGGCTAATTGCCAGCATGCCAAAATGTAGGCTTATTTCCAGCATGCCAAAATGTAGGCTAATTTCCAGCATGCCAAAATGCAGGCCAAATGTCAACATGCCAAAATGCAGGCTAATTGTCAGCATGCCAAAATGTAGGCCAACCGCCAGCATGCCAAAATGTAGGCTTATTATTAACATGCCAAAATGTAGGCTAATGCCAGCATGCAGAATCGCGAGAGGGGCGTATTTTACCGTATTGAACAAATTGGGCCGTATTATACGATTGCAAAATTTGCCTTTTTTGCCGTTTTTTGGGCCTTTTAAGGCAATTTCCGCCCCATCAACGGCCTTTCAGTGAGCTTTCAATGCTACTATGTAATATATTAATTACATGTATTATAATGGAAAATAATTGGGGACGTTTTGGGTGATTCTGGGGCGAATCGGGGCGAATTGGGTCCATTTTGGGTCAAACATCGACACTCCCGAATTAGCTGAAAAATACGGTCGTTTTATACGCGTATTCCGTATTTAACGCGTATTTTACCGTATTGACGTCCCAAATGACCGTATGACACATCCCTGCTTTGCACACAAGCTGGCCGTTCACTACGTACGTGCCAGATGTAGGCTGCGCTACGTACGTGCCAGATGTAGGCTCGCTTCTGGCCGTTCGCTACATAGGGCCAGATGTAGGCTCGCTTCTGGCTACGTGGCTACGTATGTGCCAGATGTAGGCTGCGCTACGTACGTGCCAGATATAGGCTGCACTACGTACGTGCCAGATGTAGGCTGATTGCTGAAATGCAGGAAGGCGAGGATGTGGAGGTGCCTGCCCATATTGTTGTCATGCACATCAACCAGTGGTAGGTAAACTGGTACCCCCTCTCACAAACATGAGACCCCCTCTCACAAACATGGGACCCCCTCTCACAAACATCGCCATTTGTTGTACCTGCAATCATGTAGGAAGGCAAGAGCGTGGAGGTGCCCGTCTACAACTTCACGAGCCACAAGCGCTCCCATGAGACTCGTCACGTTGAGCCTGCCGATGTGATCATCTTGGAAGGTAGGTGTGTGTGTACGTGTGTGCGTGCGTGTGTGTACGTGTGTGTGTGTGTGCGTGTGTGTGTGCGTGCGTGTGTGTGTACGTGTGTGGGCGTGGGCGTGTGTGTACGTGTGTGTGTGCGTGGTTGTGTGTGTGCGCGTGCGTGCGTGCGTGCGTGCGTGTGCGTGGTTGTGGCACACGGGCCTATCAAGCTAAAAACTGTGTGTACAGCGCGCATGGTGTGTCAAGCTTATAAGAACTGTTCACATGGTGCGTGTGGCATGTCAAGCGTATAAGAACTGTTCACACGGTGCGTATGGCATGTCAAGCTTATGGAAAGTGTTTGTGCAGCGCGCGTGGCATGTCTTTTGAATGCTTATAGAAACTCTAGCCATACAAGGGGCAACGAAATCCACACTCCGACTGCGTGTTGGCTCGCTTGCTCTTAATGTTGTGAAACAGCTCGCTTCTCACGATCTGTCAAGAACGTCGATGGCAGGTAGTGTGAAACAGCTCGCTTCTTACAATCTGTCAAGAATGCCGATGGCAGGTATTGTCAATCGCAAGCTTCCTTAAATTTAAACAGCGTGGATCGCCTTTGTGCTTCCTTAAACTTGAACAGCGTGGATCGCCTTTGTGCTTCCTTAAACTTAAACAGCGTGGATCGCCTTTGCACCCATGCAGGCATTCTAGTCCTGGCTTTGGAAGAAGTGCGCGGGCTACTGAACATGAAGATCTACGTAAGTTGCCTTGAACTCCTCATTACTCGCATCGGAGTACTGTACTGTCAAATGTGCAAAGGCGTAGTCCCAAAATTACGGTAGTTTTGTACACTATCAAGGCGAGCTGCATGCTAATGCATGGCTTGGGCGAAAGAGAAATATGGGGTACACAGTCCCCACTGGCTGAAAGTATGCATTAGTTGTACTGATTGCAGGCTCTGACTGCTGTGTGTGTGTGTGTGTGTGTGTAGCGCTGTCATCAGGGCATCGACGATGAAGTTCAATGGATCTACTTAGACCTTGCATATCGAGTTGCTAGTTAGGACAGTGTTTGAATGGCCTGAGGGTATAATTAAAGAGGCACAGTGATGTTTGAATGGCCCAAGAAGGCACTGAGGATAAAATCAAATAGGCACACCTGCTACCTCTTCCTGACACCGACACCGATTAAGAAAAGGCACCATCGACACCAAAGGCACCACCGCACAAACAGCACCACCGACACCAACTAAGAAAAGACACCATCGACACCAAAGGCACCACTGACACAAAAAGGCACGACCGACAGCAATTATAAGAAGGCACCATCGACACCAAAGGCACCACCGCACAAAAAGCACCACCGACAGCAACTAAAAAAAAGGCACCACCGCACAACAAGCACCACCGACACAAAAAGGCACGATCGACAGCAACCAAAAAAAGGCACCACCGCACAAAAAGCACCACCGCACAAAAAGCACCACCGCACAAACAGCACCACCGACATTAACAAAAAAATAGACACTACCCTCTGTTTCACTGTTTCACACCACCCGTTCCACACTGCACGTGCAATGAACACTGCTTGTAAGAACCAACGCTGTGATACTGTTCTGTACTGGATCTAAATCAGCGCATAACAACCAACCGAAAAAGGGTGGATCTCTGAATTTCAGGTCGACACGGATGACGATGTGCGTTTGGCGCGCCGCATTCAGCGCGATGTGGCACACAGAGGTCGAGATGTGGCCAGCGTCATCGAGCAGTACACCCGTTTCGTGAAGCCTGCCTTTGACCAGTTCATTGGGCCTTCTCGAAGGTGCGTTTGGGTTTGGGGGGTTGATGTATGATCGGAAAGGCGTTGCGTGAAGCCTGCCTTTGACCAGTTCATCGGGCCCTTTTTAAAATGCGTTTGAGAGGGTGATGGTGGGATGGATGAATGGAAGGGCGTATTGTAAAGGTTGCTGCCTTTGACCAGTTCATTGGGCCTTCTCAGAGGTGTGTTTTGGAGGTTAATGGGTGATTCGATGAAGGTTAATGGGTGATTCGATGAATGGAACGGCGAATTGTGAAGCATCCCTTTGACCGATTCATTGGGCCCCCTAAACGGTGTGTTTTGAAGGGTGGAGTGCCGTTTGTGTTGGATGGTTGACTGGGGAATGGAGGTACCTGAACAATGTCCCAGCACTCTTTTGGACCCAAGGCCAAGGAAATTAACTTGAGCCTTGTTCCTGAACTTTCATAAGTAGTTCTGCTTGCACGTGAGTAGGGTGGGCCAGAACCATATATTTATACGTACATACGGTGTACATACGTTTTTTTTTCAGCAGGGAAATCACCATGCATACGGTCATATAAAGTGTGTATATACAATTCTGGCCAACCCTACACATGAGCTAATTCCGGCATACATGTGTAAGAGCATCCCTCTTGGACTGTGCAGCCTCTGCTGCAGACCGAATGCTACCGTACGGATTCTCCAGGATGCGCTGCATATTGCCTTACTAAGCCTTTAGGAATGGCTGCGAATTGCCTTGCGAATTTACGCATTCTCTAGGATTGGCTGCATGCTGCCTCACAACGCTCCCAGGATTGACCCTACACCCTTCACCCTGAGCTGTGACCATACTCACCCTACACCCTACACCCAACACCCCACACCCCACATCCCACACCCCACACCCCACACCTCACACCCCACACCCCACACCCTACACCCTACAACCTACACCCTACACCCTGAGCTGTGACCATACTCAGGAACTCACACTGGACACCTGCTACTTAGTGGTGATGCAACTTGCACTCTGCCTTGTGTACGTGTGTACGTGTGTATGTGTGTGTACTTGTGTATGTGTGTGTGTGCTGTGTTTGCTGTTCAGCATCGTGCAGACTTCAATCGCTCAAACCTGAAAGTCCTTCACGCCCACACACGCATTTGTTCACATACACTCACACACGTATTCGTTCACATACACACACACATACACACACACACGTTTGTTCACATACACTCACTCACACACGCATGCTGTTGCATGCGCGAACTTGCGCACTTGCTGCATAGCTTGCTCTAGCCATCTGCATTCATGCGTGCCAACATGTCCACGCATGCGCACCATCTCCCAGAGGCTCTTCTGTGCTTTCTATTTTTATGCATACCACATGCTCATGCCCTTTCCACGTCAGGTATGCGGACATCATCATTCCATGGCAGCGTGGTGATAACCTGGTGGCGATAGACCTCATAACGGGTGGGTGTAGACAACTCAGTTTCATGGCTGCGTGGTGATAACCAGTATTCATGGCAGCGTGGTGATAACCTGGTGGCAATAGACCTCATAACAGGTGGGTGTAGACAACTCAGTTTCATGGCAGCGTGTTGGTAACCAGTATCCATGGCAGCGTGTTGATAACCAGTATCCATGGCAGCGTGTTGGTAACCAGTATCCATGGCAGCGTGGTGATAACCAGTATCCATGGCAGCGTGGTGATAACCAGTATCTATGGCAGCGTGTTGATAACCTGTATCCATGGCAGCGTGTTGATAACATATTTATGAAAACGTGTTGATAACATATCTATGAAAACGTGTTGATAACTTATCCATGGCAGCGTGTTGATAACCTGGTGGCGATAGACCTCATAACGGGTGAATGTAGACAGCCCAGTATCATGTTCAGTGCACACGCACACACACATACACACACGTACACACTCGCACACACATATACACACACACACGTACACACACATTACACACGCGCACACATACACTCTCACACTCTCACACACGCACTGTACCCAGCGCTTTGCTTACATAGCACGTGAACTCCATTACAACACCAACCAAGCATCTGCTATAGCATCAGACCCCTTCTGTCTGCTCGTGTCATCCTTTCTAGTGTGCTTGCCAATTCAAAACATTTGGCTACGCCAGTTATACACAGCCTTATGAGAATGACAATTATTATAACATTTGGCTACGCCAGTTATACACAGCCTTATGAGAATGACAATTATTATAACATTTGGCTACGCCAGTTATACAGAGCCTTATCAGAAAGACAAGTATTAAAACATTTGGCTACGCCAGTTGTACAGAGCCTTATGAAAATGACAATTATTATAACTTTGGCTACGTCAGTTGTACAGAGCCTTATGAGAAAGACAATTATTAAAACATTTTGCTACGTCAGTTGTACAGAGCCTAATGAAAAAGACAATTATTATAACATTCTGCTACGTCAGTTGTACAGAGCCTTATGAGAAAGACAATTATCAAAACATTTGGCTGCATCACTTATACAGAGCCTTATGAGAATGACAATTATTATAACATTTGGCTACGTCAGTTATACACAGCCTTATGAGAAAGACAATTATTATAACATTTGGCTACGTCAGTTTTACAGAGCCTTATCAGAAAGACAATTATTATGACATTTGGCTACGTCAGTTGTACAGAGCCTTATGAGAAAAACAATTATTTTGTCCATGGGTTCTGTGCCTTGCAGAGCACCTCTGTTTGAGAAGAGTGTGCTGCACTTCCATTTCTCCCTCCATCGTGTATCCTATTGCTGCAGAGAACCTCCGTTGAAGAAATGTGTGATGCATTTTCATTTCTTACTACTGTGTTTCCTAATGCTGCAGAGCACCTCTGTTTGAGAAGAGCGTGCTGCACTTCCAATTCTCCCTCCATCGTGTATCCTATTGCTGCAGAGCACCTCCGTTGAAGAATTGTGTGCTGCACGTTCATTTCTTACTAATGTGTTTCCTAATGCTGCAGAGCACCTCTGTTTGAGAAGAGCGTGCTGCACTTCCATTTCTCCCTCCATCGTGTATCCTATTGCTGCAGAGCATCTCCGTTGAAGAAATGTGTGCTGCACGTTCATTTCTTACTACTGTGTTTCCTAATGCTGCAGAGCACCTCTGTTTGAGAAGAGTGTGCTGCACTTCCATTTCTTCCTCCACCGTGTATCCTATTGCTGCAGAGCATCTCCGTTGAAGAATTGTGTGCTGCACGTTCATTTCTTACTACTGTGTTTCTGAATGCTGCAGAGCACCTCTGTTTGAGAAGAGTGTGCTGCACTTCCATTTCTCCCTCCATCGTGTATCCTATTGCTGCAGAGCACCTCCGTTGAAGAATTGTGTGCTGCACGTTCATTTCTTACTACTGTGTTTCCGAATGCTGCAGAGCACCTCTGTTTGAGAAGAGTGTGCTGCACTTCCATTTCTCCCTCCATCGTGTATCCTATTGCTGCAGAGCATCTCTGTTGAAGAATTGTGTGCTGCACGTTCATTTCTTACTACTGTGTTTCCTAATGCTGCAGAGCACCTCTGTTTGAGATGCTGCAGAGCACCTCTGTTTGAGAAGAGTGTGCTGCACTTCCATTTCTTCCTCCACCGTGTATCCTATTGCTGCAGAGCATCTCCGTTGAAGAAATGTGTGCTGCACGTTCATTTCTTACTACCGTGTTTCCTAATTTCCTAATGCTGCAGAGCACATCCGACTCAAGCTCCAGCAGCATGACCTCCTGCGCATATATAACAACCTGGAGGTGCGCGCACTTCCTGGATTGAGCAGATCTGTAGATAGTTCTACATACTGACCAGCTGATGTTATTTTCATATGTGAATCATCACCATTGTTACATTTTGTGACAGTATTTATTGAGTGTGACCATGCATGCATGGGTAGTGTGCACGCTTGACTTTTGTGCATGCACATTACGTTGTATGCCTATATGAAAAGGATAAATTGTGTATTGAGCCAACGTACGATTGGAAGTGCGTGCCTTTGAGAAACGAGCGTGGTGCACTGTAGCATATACCTGGTGCACTGTAGCATATTCCTGGTGCACTGTAGCATATACCTGGTGCACTGTAGCATATACAACAACCTGGAGGTGCGCATTTTTTTGATAAAGGATAAAGTATACCTTAGTCTGACCATGCAGGGTTGGCCAAAATCGTATATATGCACCGTATATGACCGTATATTTGGTGATTTCCCTGCCCAAAAAAACAGAGGTGGTCGACGGAGGACTGAAACGGGGGTGTTTTTGAAATGTTCCCAGAGTATGTGCACCCCAGCTGGCAGTTTTTAAGCTTAGCAACCAGAGATAGCATTTGCTGATAACACCTGAGCTTGAAAAATGCCAGTAGGGGTGCACGTGCCTAACTGCCCGCTGCGTGAACCCCACTTTTACCACAAATTATTCATACCAGGTCACCCACTACACCAATCTGGAATATTTCTAATGGTAATCCTTACTAGAAAAGAATGTCATTGCAACAAAAATGAGAAAAAGACGGATGAGTGGTTGGTGTTTTATGAGGATTTGAGCCATTTTCCCATGATATTTACCACATTAGGGTTTACATGCACCATGTGTGCTTAATCCAGTCTTTCTCAACATGCAAAGCAACCCACATACAACTGGGCACATGCTCGGGTAGCTCTCAATGCCAGCTTCACTTTGGTACTAAAGTGGTGTCGATCGGATGAAGTGGCTGTGAGTGGCTGCCTTCTGAATGCAAAAATGCACAATTTCAGGCATTTCCTCCGTTGCCCCTCTCTGCAAAAATACTGTATATACACCATATATATGGTTCTGTATGGTTCTGGCCAACCCTATGCATGGGTAATGAGCGTGCTTGACTCTTATACATGCACATTAGTTGTATGCTTATGAAGTAATGTATTGAGCAACAATACCAATTGGAAGCGCATGCTTTGAAGAAAGGAATATGGTTTGTTGGAGCGATAATGCAACAGTCCAGAGAGTATTAACTGCTGCTGCTGTTTTTGGGACTTGCCTAGCAGCACACTACCAAGTTGCAATTTGTGACTTGTTTCTCTGATTGTAATTGTTCATGCTGCACACTTCAATCGGTCTGTCCACCTGTGTCCGTGCATGCCTGCAACGCCAGTTAGGACTAACTCCAGTCCTTATTGCAACGCCAGTTAGGACTAACTCCAGGTCTGCGCTTGAGGTGCGGTGTAATTCACCAGGAAGGAAGACGCCCATGTTCTGATTGCAAGACATGCACATTGACTCAGAAAGAAAAAACAGACGCACAAGCACGCACAGGTTTTCTGTGTAAGTATTTTTAATTTACGGCATGCATGTGCGCACGCGTGCGCACGCACACACACACACACACACACACACACACACACACACACACATACACGTACACACACACACATATGCACACATTCTCATGCAGGTCATCCCGTCCAACTTTCAAATGCGCGGCATGCATACCATCATTAGAGACCGCGACACGAAGAAGAACGACTTTGTGTTCTACGTAAGTGTAGTTTGTTCTACGTAAGCACACTGCAGATAGTACACTGCAGTAAGTACACTGCAGTGCAGTGTGTTCTACGTAAGCACACTGCAGTTAGTACACTGCAGTAAGTACACTGCAGTGCAGTGTGTTCTACGTAAGTGCAGTGTGTTCTACGTAAGCACACTGCAGTTAGTACACTGCAGTGTAGTGTGTTCTACGTAAGTGCACTCATCTCACACGCACATGCGTAAGTGTTGCTGATCATGATTTCAAGTCAGCAAGGGGGAAGTGGTAAGCTCGAGCTAGGAGTAGCGTAACCTGCTATGATTGTGCTTATAATTTAGAGTCTCAAGTGAACGTCTGTGGGGGGCTTCCTGAACACACTCTGTGTTGTTGTCTAAGGAGAATGTAGCATCTGTGGAGATGTAACAAACACTCATGTACACACGCATTCATGAACACAAGCCTTTGCACTCCAAGTCCACACCACCCAATCCACCATTAATTGGGTGCGTGCCAAACTGCTGCGTAGGAATGTGTGGTTAAAGGGTAGAAAGAAACAGGCAGGCAGGCAGGCAGGCAGGTGGTTGACTGCCAAGGAAGGTAGAAAAAAGCAGGCAGGCAGGCAGGCAGGCAGGTGGTTGGTTGACTGTCAAGGAAGGTAGAAAAAAGCAGGCAGGCAGGCAGGAAGGCAGGCAGGCAGGTGGTTGACTGCCAATGAAGGTAGAAAAAAGCAGGCAGGCAGGCAGGTGGTTGGTTGACTGTCAAGGAAGGTAGAAAAAAGCAGGCAGGCAGGCAGGTGGTTGGTTGACTGTCAAGAAAGGTAGGAAAAAGCAGGCAGACAGGCAGGCAGGCAGGCAGGCAGGTGGTTGACTGCCAAGGAAGGTAGAAAAAGGCAGGCAGGCAGGCAGGTGGTTGGTTGACTGTCAAGGAAGGTAGGAAAAAGCAGGCAGACAGGCAGGCAGGCAGGCAGGCAGGCAGGCGGGCAGGTGGTTGACTGCCAAGGAAGGTAGAAAAAGGCAGGCAGACAAGCAGGTGGTTGGTTGACTGTCAAGGAAGGTAGAAAAAAACAGACAGGCAGGCAGACAAGCATGTGGTTGGTTGACTGTCAAGGAAGGTAGAAAAAAACAGGCAGGCAGGCAGGCAGGCAGCAAAAAGCACGCTTCACAAACAGTGACGAATAGAGCCACAAAACAGAGGACGCAGTGAAAAATACGCCCCACAAATATTGAGGAAAGGAGCCGCAAAGCACCGCGCAGAAAAAAGCACTCCCCTGAACAAGTCCTGACACTTACACACCCTGTTCCTTGCAACAATGTTCCTTGCACACCCTGTTCCTTACACACCCTGTTCCTTGCACACCCTGTTCCTTGCACACCCTGTTCCTTGCACACCCTGTTCCTTGCACACCCTGTTCCTTACACACCCTGTTCCTTGCACACCCTGTTCCTTACACACCCTGTTCCTTGCACACCCTGTTCCTTGCACACCCTGTTCCTTGCAACAATGTTCCTTGCACACCCTGTTCCTTGCACACCCTGTTCCTTGCACACCCTGTTCCTTGCACACCCTGTTCCTTGCACACCCTGTTCCTTACACACCTTCATTTTTCGTACCAACGTCCGTCATTTCCTCTTAACAACGTCCTTCATTGCCCGTACCAACGTCCGTCATTTCCCGTAACAACGTCCTTCATTTCTCATCCTAACGTCCGTCATTTCCTCGTTACAATGACCTTCATTGCCCGTCTTAACGTCCGCCATTTCCCGTAACAACGTCCTTCATTTCTCATCCTAACGTCCGTCATTTCCTCGTTACAATGACCTTCATTGCCCGTCTTAACGTCCGCCATTCCCCGTAACAATGTCCGTCATTTCCCGTACCAACGCCCTTCATTTCCCGTAATAGTATCCTTCATTGCCCGTCTTAATGTCCACATTTCCCGTAACAATGTCCGTCATTTCCCGTACCAACGCCCTTCATTTTCCGTGCTAAAGTCTGTCATTTCCTCTTTACAACGCCCTTCATTTCCCGTGCTAACGTCCGTCATTTCCCGTAACAACGTCCTTCATTTCTCAACCTAACGTCCTCATTTCCCGTAACAACGTCCGTCATTTTCCATACCAACAACGCCATTTCCATACCAACAACGCCATTTCCCGTACCAACACCCTTCATTTTTCTGCAGTCCAACCGCATCTGTCGCTTGGTGGTAGAGGCTGGCCTAGGACATCTACCTTTCACTGAGAAGGTCGTCACCACACCCACAGGTAGGGACAATCACAGCATTTAACGGAATCGTGCATTTTTTATTAATTCAACTTTCATGTTGTGTGCAAAAGTTTAAAGCAGTTTAGACTGGATGTTATGCAATCAAATGCAATTCAATCAATCGCTCAAATACAAACGAGTCAGCATGAAATGTGTGCAGCCTTGACACTGGCTTTGCCCACTCCTACGCAATTGCATCCCTCATGAAATCTCAGGCTAAAAACATCAAGGCCTAAACACAGGTTGTATGTTCTTCCACACATGCGCTTTCCCTCAAGCACAGATAACAGGCTAAAAATAACAGCCTTCCCTTGAGCACAAATAACTGGCTTTGTGTACAGTGGTATGTGGAGGTTGCGCGCGGCCTCAGCACAGGCTGTGCCTTTCGTCTTCACGTGTGTGTTATGTAGGGTTGGCCAGAACCATATCTATACGGTGTGATACGGTATTTTTGGCAGGGAATCCACCATATATACGGTCATATATGGTGTATAAATACGGTTCTGGCCAACCCTAGTGTTATGTTGACTGTGTAAGCTCTCAACACAAACCACAGGCTACACGTACTGTGGTGTGGGGTCTGCGCGTGACCTGTATGGGTTTGTGTGTTCCACATAATGTTAACCATATATCCCCTCAACACAAACCAAAGGCTACACGTACTGTGGTGTGGAGTTTGCAAATGGCCTGTGTGGAGTGAGTGTGATCCACATTATGTTAACCACATATCCTCTCAACACAAACCACAGGCTACATGTACTGTGGTGTGGAGTTTGCGTGTGGCCTGTGTGGAGTGAGTGTGATCCACATTATGTTAACCACATATCCTCTCAACACAAACCACAGGCTACATGTACTGTGGTGTGGAGTTTGCGTGTGGCCTGTGTGGAGTGAGTGTGATCCACAT
>Ga0307942_1001067_pt1:17500-21185 | contig 21185 bp, 16 predicted proteins | sample OrgLakmetagen175_FD_201846 | JGI IMG/M metagenome (GOLD analysis project Ga0307942, IMG submission 201846) | Saline water microbial communities from Organic Lake, Antarctica - #175 | ecosystem: Environmental > Aquatic > Non-marine Saline and Alkaline > Saline | place: Antarctica... | reverse complement strand
GCAAAAAGGGTTGGGTTGCTGAAAAGTCCTCAAAAAAAGGCGTAAACAGGAAGGAAAAGTGTTTCCTCAGCTCACAAACTCGATGGTCTTGGCAAATTAAAAGAGCATGCACCTCGTTCTGAACATATTCATCTTCACCAGGACATTGTCGTTCGGACATTGTCGTTCATCACCTGGTGCATATACAACGATGTAACCTTACATTGCTTTACCTTATCCTGCAAATTCCAAACTCAAAGCATCCTTCAAAGAAGTAGGGAGGGCCTACGTGGAGGGCCTCCAGCAAAGCGACCAGGTACCCTGCATTCAGCCCCATGATGTGATGCGTTGATGTACATCAGGTCCAGCAGGCTGCCATTGAACCCTGAACCATTTATTCCTCAACCTTTGGATGCCGCAGGGGGAGGGTTGATCTAATTGCCTGTTGCCTATCTACACATTCTTTTCTTCATGAGATCCCAGATTAAATGATGCTCACGATTACACAACTGCCATATCATATTCCTAGTCCAGCCTACATAAAAGCCTGCTCTTCTTCTCCGAAACAACTATTCCTCACTACGCCATAGGGCACACGTCGTATGCCGGGCTACGCGTAGAGGAGTGACTCCATGCCTAACATTCGGATCTTCAATGATGCTATGTGCTGGCTGGGGAAGAAATAGAGCCTGCGCACACACACAACAAGGGCAACAAAAAGGAAGTGTGCTATAACTGTTTCTATTGAGAGTAAGTGAAGCCACCTACTGATGCCGAGGGCCAAAGAATGATGCATTACATCTACTTGGCAAGTGATCAACTAGAGCAGTTTTTGACAGAAAACTAGTGGAAAACTAGTACGCACCAGTACTTGCCAGACTCCATGACTAGGGATACTATTGAGTACTCCTCCTGCAAACAGCACAAAAATGACATTCGAAACAAGGAACATCATGGGATTCAATGGGAAATACTAATGCGTTTGCTGCGAGGAAAGAAGAAAAAAACAAAAGCGCAAATAGTTAGGGTTGGCCAGAACCATATATATACGGTGTATATACGGTAATTTTGGCAGAGAAATCACCAAATATACAGTCAAATACGGTGTATATATACGGTTCTGGCCAACCCTACAAATAGTGCATTACTGGCAGGGAAGGACAAAGGACGCTGTGTCATGCAGTTGCACTTCCTTGAGCCGGACAGCATGTAAAAAACGGGCAGCGTAGGATGGCACTTTCCAACGGGCAGCGTAGGATGGCACTTTCCAGCGGGCACACTGTTATAAACGAAGGTTGTATTTTTACAATACCCATTTACGATTGGAACTAAATCCAGACCAAGACCAATTGCCTTTTTACATTAAATGCTTACGTTCCAACCCCACACACCTGGCCTTCTATGGGTTGGGCTTCAATCTTTTTTACGGAGCCGTATGGGATCCTCTGCTGAGAAGTTGAGGTGTTGAGTGTCAGCTCTTGGAGCTCAGGCTTGAACACAGCCCGCACTTTTGTGCCTTGGCTGTTCAACAAGCCTTTTATCTCATTCTGTAGTGTGAGGTGCAGGGAAGGGCACACAGCTTAAAGGGCAGCAACAACAGGCAAGAGAAGGGAGCTTTCAAAGGAGGCATACAATTAGGGTGTGAGGCATAATATGACATTTCTCCCATATCATATATGATTCCATAGGATATTATCAGAGGCGTCCAAGAAAATAATCGTAGACAGGCACGACCAAATTTTGGGCCTATGGCCCAAAATGACCACCCAACCCCCAAACCCTCCTTCCTAACCCCTTACATTAGTGAAAAGGGTACCATTCTGCTCAGAATTCAAGCAGCTATCTGCCTGCACAGTTCTCATGCCAAATAATGCAATACCTGATGAGCTATAGGGCAAAAACTGGTGTGCGCACGCTCTTGCACTGACCACCTGTTTAGTGCACAAATCCAACCAAAACCTTTGCCAAAGCACTCTTTTACTTCAGTCATGCAACTTATGCATGATGCAATGCGTAAACTGCAAGTTTGGAATCAATTGCTGGTAATTTGCTTGAATACACCCCCACGGCCTACTTGGGGACATTCCATGCATTTTTATGACCAGGCACCCAGACCCCCCCTTAATTAAATAACCTAACAAGGGTGCCATTCGACTGGGCATGAGCTGAGGATTCCAAACATATAATTAAAAATCCGTGGGAGTGGCCCAAAAATATTCTGGGGACCCCCTCGAAAATTTTCAGAACCGCCCATGACCTCCCCGCAGAATTGACTCATATATATATCAATCAATAGCTTTCGAGGCCATGATTCCAAATATATAATTTATATCAGGATTGACACGTGCCGCCAAAAAGTTATGATCCTGGACGCTTCCTGTTAATATATAGGAAACTCAAGAATTTACCCCGGACTGTGCACTCTGGGGTTTTTGGACCCAAAAAGCTGATTGGTGAGAAACCTGCATGGATTGTTAGAGAAGAAAGTCGTCAAACGAGGAAGGGAAAAACCAGCAGTTATACAAAGAATAGGTCTGTTGTTTGAGTCCGTTGATTGAGTTGTTTCAAACAACTTGTTTGAGTTGCTGGTTCATTGTTTAAGGCTGCCAAACAAACAAAAAACAAAACGGCTGATGTGACTGCTGGTGCTGCTTGGATGCTGGAATGTAAGGGCAGCAGGGATGCCTTGCGCTTTTGGGGGCCCATTTTCTCCCTCCTCTGCATGCTGAGCAGGGCCCGTGCACCGTCCATCATGCTGATTGATTGACTGCAATGAGTTGCAAGGGCTGGCACTTCAGGGCACAAGGCTGATGTTCCTGGTCGGTGATGACTGCATCATTGCCTGCAATGGTCTTTCTGCTTCTAGTCTCCTGCTGCAACTTGAGCTCTTCGGGGTGTAGCAGGTCCCCAGGATTGAATTCTTCGGGGTGTAGCAGGTCCCCAGCAGCTTCTTTATTACTTGCCGTCTGGGCCCCGTTCTGTCCCAAATGGTTTCCCGGCATTTGTTTAACAGACGTCTGCAGTGCGCTGAGCGCCATTCATAAATATTATATTATGCGGAAAATATAACATTATGCGGAACTCGCATTATATGATAATAGCACATAATAACCATAATATGGGGGCGCCTCGCACCCTACATATAATGCCTGTGGCACCTCTGCATACTTTTTAATTGTAAGAAGCTGTTTTTTGGGGCATGGTAAATCACAAGCATTAATAAACAACCTGTAACGTGTTTTGGGAAGGGGAAAACAGCCTCACCACTTCATCTGGTAGGGGCACTTGCTTTCCTGCAATGCCTGGGACTGCGTCCTCAGGCTTCTCCTTGGCCAAGATCTGCATTGTATTGGTACACCATAAATATTAGTACTGTTACAGCTATTGCATTTATAACTTATGTCGACACCTGGGGGCTTGTTGCATTACAACACACATGCTTATTCCACAAGGAAGTCTTAGCAGGGAAGCCATCACAAAGGAGATTACTAGCAGGGAAGCCATAACAAAAACGGTCACGTTACGTGGATTGCAGTTAGTATTCGGTCATGTGAGTGCATTATTGTTCGGACATGGTCATCACGTATGTGTAGGGTTGGCCAGAACCATACAATTATAGGTATATACGGTGTATATACGGTATTTTTGGCAGGGAAATCACCTTACATACGGTCATATACGGCGTGTATATAAGGTTCTGGCCAGC
>Ga0307942_1001067_pt1:0-12500 | contig 21185 bp, 16 predicted proteins | sample OrgLakmetagen175_FD_201846 | JGI IMG/M metagenome (GOLD analysis project Ga0307942, IMG submission 201846) | Saline water microbial communities from Organic Lake, Antarctica - #175 | ecosystem: Environmental > Aquatic > Non-marine Saline and Alkaline > Saline | place: Antarctica: Organic... | reverse complement strand
ATTGAGTACAAGGGAGCGCTATCTATAGGGTTGGCCAGAACCGTATATACACACCGTATATGGCCATATGTATGGTGATTTCCCTGCCGTAAATACTGTATATACATCGTACATCGTATATACCTACAAATGTATGGTTCTGGCCAACCCTAGCTATCTAACAAAAAGTGGTCGGAGGCCTTTCTGAATCAACCTAGTAGCCAGCGATCGATTACAAACTGAGAAATACAGGGAGAAAGGTTGTTCAAAGGAATCGCAGACCCTACACAAACCTCGTACGTGGTGTGCGTGTTCCCGGTCCACAGCAGGGCCATCAGGCCTTGCAGAAAACTGCCTTGCGTCTTGAAGTCAAGTTCAGGACGAGGACCGCTGCGCCACACACACAGTCCGGTTTGGGAGATGACCGCCGGATCCTGGGGTAGGGCACGAGCAGCAGCAGCAGCACCAGCAGCAGCAGCAGGTGATCGCACGAGTGGTGGTTTTAGTACAAGTTCGTAAAAGGTAAATGTAAAAAGCGAAGGTAAGACAGTTGCTACTTGCGCCCTTGCGCCCTACAAAGGGTGCAATGCGGAGAAGCACCGCTGTTTTCAGGTTAGGTATGCATCATGAAGGTACCTCCTTTTGCGAGGACACTGTGTGTGAAGTCAAGTCAGGGACCTGGAAGTGATGCAAACGCAATTCAAAAGGATTTCCTATATGCAAGCGGTAACAGCTCTTAAGCGTCGTTGTTGACTAGAAAATCATGCATGCCCCCAGCAAAAGAGTCAGTCGAGCAAGCCTTCATCCCTAGCAGTCCTCAAGGATATAAGCTAGAATATCCAGCAAAGAAGCAAGGGATTTCCTGTCCATTGAAGAACAGCCCACCGCTTTTAGATTGCCGACAAAAGCGGAGTGGCTGCAGCCCTCCCCCCTCCCCCCTTTCACTCTCAACAAGCCACCTCTCACCTGCCACCCCACGCCCAGGTCCAGCTCGCTAGTCACACCGTTTTTTCCATTTAGCAGAGCGTATGCAGCAGAGCCTCCCTACAGGAACCACACGCAAATGAAACCCTCTGACTGCAACCACTTTTTTAAACAAAAGGTGAATTGCACTGACCAGATGTTCTTCTGAATGCCTTAAGAGGTAAGTGGTAGGGAGTCGCAAGTCAAGGGTTGTTGCCAGGTTGCCAGGCAATCAACTTTTTGTGAGCAGAGCAATTTATGCACTAGTCTGTATCTGAAGCGCATTTGCATGCAGGTCTGACACAAGCAATTTTTAATCTGCCACTATAGGTTGAAAGTGATGACGGTCGCTAAGATGAACACTTGTGCAATGAAATAGATAGCTAAACAGGATGGTACAAGCATGAAATGCAGCTGGCACTGTGCTCCTTCCTCATAACATCCTCGGTATTGCAATGCATCCTCATAAAATGTAGTCATCCTCATGAAAAGTAATCATGAATGTAATCATGAAATGCAGCTGGCACTGTGCTCCTTCCTCATAACATGCTCTGCATTGCAATACATCCTCATAAAATGTAATCATACTCATGAAATGTAATCATGAAATGTAATCATGAAATGCAGCTGGCACTGTGCTCCTTCCTAACATGCTCTGCATTGCAATACATCCTCATAAAATGTAATCATCCTCATGGAATGTAATCGTGAAATGCAGCTGGCACTGTGCTCCTTCCTCATAACATCCTCGGTATTGCAATGCATCCTCATAAAATGTAGTCATCCTCATGAAATGTAATCATGAAATGCAGCTGGCACTGTGCTCCTTCCTAACATGCTCTGCATTGCAATACATCCTCATATAATGTATCATCCTCATAAAATGTAGTCATCCTCATGAAATGTAATCATGAAATGCAGCTGGCACTGTGCTCCTTCCTAACATGCTCTGCATTGCAATGCATCCTCATAAAATGTAGTCATCCTCATGAAATTTAGTCATCCTCATGAAATGTAATCATGAAATGCAGCTGGCACTGTGCTCCTTCCTCATAACATGCTCTGCATTGCAATACTGCAATACATCCTCATAAAATGTAATCATCCTCATAAAATGTAGTCATCCTCATGGAATGTAATCATGAAATGCAGCTGGCACTGTGCTCCTTCCTCATAACATGCTCTGCATTGAAATACATCCTCCTACAAATACCTGCAGGCACTGACGAAAGACTGACAGAAGGCGCGTTTGCTGACAAACGCTTTTAATACAGTTTCCAGGCAGAATGAACATGCCTTATTTCTACGGTCTCACTCACATGGTTTCATTGCATTCAGTCTAATTTGGTGCTCATAACTGAGCGATCGCTAACTTTAACCCACCAGCCCAGCTCCTTGGTTGTAGGGCCAGTCATCCAAAGTGACCACCGGTGAAATTGCACAGTTGACTATGTACCTGCAATGTTGCAAGACAGCTAGGACAGTGAGAAGCCGTGAATATGCTAGTGTGAGAGCTAGGGAGACAGCAAGTCATAGGAACCGTAACAAACTGGGTAACGGCTCCCCACATAGGCAAAACAAGAAAAGTACGCAAAATGCTCTCATGCACAGGACCGTGTTATTTAGTAAGCCTTAGACTGCTGCTGTTTGTAGAACCGTCTGCAATACCTAGAAATGGTACAGAGCTGTCATCGACACAACCCATTGCCGTAGTACAAAATAACAAGGGTTGGCCAGAACCATATATATACGGTGTATATACGGTATGTTTGGCAGGGAAATCACCATATATATGGTCATATCCGGTGTGTATATACGGTTCTGGCCAACCCTAAGAATGAACTACTGTCGCACTATGCATTCAAGAGGTTTGCCTTCTTCACTCACCCGGACGGGCATGCCAAGTGTGGTACATCAAGCCAGCCTCCTGCACACACGCCACGTAGTTTGCCAAAGAAAAGTTTGCAACATGCAAATCACTTGCCAAAATAAAGCCGCAGAAAAGAAAAGAAAAGTGTGGGTGCGTCGCTAGCGACGCTGAAAAATTGGCGAAGCCCATCACACGCGCAATGTGTGCGTGCATATGCATGTGTGCGTGCAAGTGTGTGTGCGCGCATGCACGTGTGTGTATGTGTGTGTGTGCGTGTGCTCGTGCGTGTGTGCCTGTGTGTTTGTGCGTGTGTCTGTGTGCTCGCGCGTTTGTCTGTGTGTTTGTGCGCGTGCATGTGTATGTGTGTGTGCGTGTCTGTGTAATTGTGCGTGTGCATGTGTATGTGTGTGTGCGCGAGCAGTCCAAGCCAACATGGGTCGCGTTCCTGAAGGGTCCCGTCCAAGCAAACTTCCGCGCGTCATGAGCATTTGACTATACAAAAATTATATAGCCCATCGAAATTAGATTACTTAATTCTGCTTGCACCGTTTGCAGCCGTAACACAACCGAGGGCCCCTGACGCAGCATCCGCAGCTGGGGAAGTGTGCTGATGGATACTGCACCAGCACGAAGTGGTCCGGGGGTCTGGCTGAGGAATCCTGGGCAGCTTCCTGGGGCTTCCAAACATAATTATATGCGCTAAAACTTTACACACAGCACCCCAGGCTCCCAGAATTTATCTGACACGGTAGAAAGATTGTTTAGGAGCCTATGTTGAGTCTCAGCCTGGGAGGTGCCGTGGATGGGCCTGGGGAGGAGGGCTGGACTCCCCCAAAACAAAACTTGTCTCTAGCACTCCACACACCGCACCCCAGGGTCACAGAATTCATATGGTGCGGTAGAAAGTTTGGTTAGGAGCCTATGTCAAGTTTCAGCCCGTGGGGTGGCCTGGGTGAGCCTGGGGAGGCCTGTGTGAAGTGGGGCGGGAAGGAGACAACGCTAGGGGCTCACGCCCCCACGAGGGGGGCTTTGCCAAAAAACGAATAAATACGCAGGCAGCAAGACACTCCCTGCATCAATTAAGGAAAAGGAGGCACATTGGCCCGAAGTACCGTGAGTCTCCCCCACCAAAAGCCGCACCATATAAAATACTCCGCCACAGTCAGCAGTGGTGAGTCCCTTTCCAGCAACGGACATTTCGTCATATTTAGGGTTGACAGAACCATATATATATACGGTGCATATACGGTACACGTGGCAGGGAAATCACCAAATAAACGGTCATATACGGTGTGTATATATGGTTCTGGCCAACCCTAATAATGTTAAACAACGGTATTTTCTGTCGTATGTCCCTTGACTAACAGACTCATGGGAAAAGCGGAATTGAAACACGCAGTGCTACAACAGATAAGGTGCTTCCACCAATTTTCCTCATCAGGAGCAGTTTCTAAGCTGAGTCTGCAGCCCTTCTGTCCCCGCTCATAGTATATCCTTCTTTTGGGTAAAGGAATAACACAGCTCTCAGTACCCCACGTGGCTCCTTTCCCTTATATTATATCGGGAGTGATTTTCACTGCCTTACACGAAACCATGTTTCTCACCTCCAAAAACTACACGCAGGCAGAATCTACACCTCCAAAATCTACACGCAGGCAGCACAAGAAGGGTGCTTTCAGGCGGTCAACAATTTCCACTGCCTTACACGAAACCATGTTTCTCACCTCCAAAATCTACACGCAGGCAGAACCTACACCTCCAAAATCCACACGCAGGCAGCACGAGAAGGGTGCTTTCAGGCGGTTAACAATCTCCACTGCCTTACACGAAACCATGTTTCTCACCTCCAAAATCTACACGCAGGCAGAATCTACACCTCCAAAATCTACACGCAGGCAGCACGAGAAGGGTGCTTTCAGGCGGTCAACAATTTCCACTGCCTTACACGAAACCATGTTTCTCACCTCCAAAATCTACACGCAGACAGCACGAAAAGGGTGCTTTCAGGCGGTCAACAATGTCTGTTGTGCTTGTCTTTTCGTAGCCCAGGGTTTTGGGTAAGACCTGGAAATACAGCACAGGTGCAAAACTACGTGCTGCTTTTTGTGGGCATCGTTAGTTTATTGGCATTACCATGGGAATCAAGGTGGAGGTGCACAACGAGGCATGTGATTTTCATGACTAGCAAACATAACGAGGCATATGATTGTCAGTGACTGGCGGACACGATGAGGCATATGCTTTTCAGTGAGTGGTGGACACGATGAGGCATATGCTTTTCAGTGAGTGGCGAACACGATGAGGCATATGCTTTTCAGTCAGTGGCGGATACGATGAGGCATATGCTTTTCAGTGAGTGGCGGATACAATGAGGCATATGCTTTTCAGTCAGTGGCGGATACGATGAGGCATATGCTTTTCAGTGAGTGGCGGATACGATGAGGCATATGCTTTTCAGTGAGTGGCGGACACGATGAGGCATATGCTTTTCAGTGAGTGGCGAACACAATGAGGCATATGCTTTTCAGTGAGTGGCGGATACAATGAGGCATGTGCTTTTCAGTGAGTGGCGAACACGATGAGGCATATGCTTTTCAGTGAGTGGCGGATACGATGAGGCATATGCTTTTCAGTGAGTGGCGGACACGATGAGGCATATGCTTTTCAGTGAGTGGCGGATACGATGAGGCATGTGCTTTTCAGTGAGTGGCGGATACGATGAGGCATGTGCTTTTCAGTGAGTGGCGAACACGTTCGTATCAGGCATTTGATTGTCAGTGACTGGTGAACATGATGAGGCAAAGGAGTGTCTGTGACTGGCTGGTGCATGATGTAAAGACGAGCAGATGCAACGGTATGCAGCTGCTAGAAAATGCTCAGACCCTATAAGTTGACACAGCACGATTGCTAGCACAAACGCCTCCGCACATAGGCGCCAAAACATATTCCCTTTGAAAAACACGCATCGAATAAACCCTGAATGGGCAACCCGCAATTCATTGATTTTTCATTCCAGGGTACTCGCAATATAAGAAATTTGCCCCTGAATTCCACTGCACCAATCCCGACCTTTCTGTCTTGCACAGTTGCGAATTTAACAATTGAATTGTTTGCAATGCAATGTTTATGTCTTTGTATTGTTCCCATGCATTCAGGTCAAAGTAAACCGTTGCCAAAATGTAGAGTACATTGTTATGATCAAAGCTCGCAAAACTAAACCTTGGTACATCATCAAATGATGGCCTCACCACGTACTGCGCCCCTATTGATGCGCACAGCTCCCTCTTCACATTGCCGTACTTGTCATCTTCTGCGCACATTCAGGAGACATGTTGGAGGCTGTAGCTGCGAATACATTATCTCTGAATTCTCAAGGCAGCCAACTGGCCAAATGACCCGGCTAAAGGTCACCTCTATTGCAGCCGTAGTAATTTAAGAGAGCAAGCTATGCATGTTGTATGAATTCTTACAAGTCTCAAACCCTTTTAGGGACGTCTTTACTGCTACACATGCCGAGGACTCAAATGTGCTCATCCTGGAGTTGACCAAATTCAGTGGGCGCACCGTGTTTGGTGATCAGTGTTGTGCACATACGGCGTCATTCAAAAATGGCACCGTAAATAACGATCGTAAACAACGGCGTTACCGTCACTAAACTCTGACGATTGACGGCATAATTTACTATTTTCACCGTCAATTTGACATAAATTACGCCGTCAGCGTCATTTATCATTGACGCCGTCAAGCGTCAGATGCACAACACTGTTGGTGATGCCAACTGCAAATCATTAGGGTTGGTTATAACTAGGGTTGGCCAAAACCATATGCACAATGTATATGCGGTATTTCTGGCAGGGAAATCACCAAATATACGGTCATATACGGCGTACATACGGTCCTGGCCAACCCTATTCATAACTATTTGCGCACACTGTACATGACCGTACGTATGGGAAAGTCTCTACTAAAAATACAAAAATACAGTAGGATATGTGGTATGCGGCGTAGATACACTGTACAAGACCGTACGTACGGGAATGTCTTTACTAAAAATACGGCAAAATATGCGGTATGCGGCGTGTATACACCGTACAAGACCGTACGTACGGGAAAGTCTCTACTAAAAATACAAAAATACAGTAGGATATGTGGTATGCGGCGTAGATACACTGTACAAGACCGTACGTACGGGAATGTCTCTACTTAAACTACGGCAAAATATGCGGTATGCGGCGTGTATCACCGTTCACGCACATACACATGCAAGGTTTTGGCCAGCAGCCCAACAAATCATTAAGGGTAACTCACCTTTCACGACACCTAGCAGTCGCACTTTTTGACTGATAGCTTTTTCTGCAAACTCTGTGGCACACCTGTCACGACGCCTAGCAGTCGCACATATTGACTGACGGCTTTATCTGTTAACTCTGTGGCACACCTGTCACGACGCATAGCAGTCACACTTTTTGACTGACGGCTTTATCTGTAAACTATGTGGCACACCTGTCACGACGCATAGCGGTCACACTTTTTGACTGATGGCTTTATCTGTTAACTATGTGGCACACCTTTTACGACGCATAGCAGTCGCACTTTTTGACTGATGGCTTTATCTGTAAACTATGTGGCGCACCTGTCACGACTTGTCACGCACCTGTCACGACGAGGAACTGGGGCTTGATTCGGAGGAAGTGCTGCAGTTGTAGGAGAGGGGAGACAGTATGACTTAAGTACCTATTCGGCTGCTTACTTGCTTGATTCGGAGGAAGTGCTGCAGTTTTTATTTACTTGTATATGTAGTATAGTCCAGCACCATCTCACAATGCAAACGTAATAGAGGAGTGATGTGAGTGACATCGTGATACCACTTTGCATCACTCCAAGAACTGGAGTTCAAGTGGTACACACTGTAAAATGCAGTTGTGGGAGAGGGGTGACAGTGTGTGTAAGGAAACAGGTGTTCAAACGAGGCAGCTGGGTCTTGAGCCCATGCCTGTAGCTGTTATATTAACAATAGCCCATGACCACCTCGAGTCTATATAGTCTGGAGAGTATGTTAATGTGTGTTGGGTGATCTGAAAGATAGGAGAGGTTCTGTAACATTGCGACATTAGTACCACTTTGTCTCACTCCAAGAACTGGAGGTCAAGTGTTGCACACTGAACTCAGCAGTTGTAGGAGAGGGGAGACAGTATGACTGAAGTTGCACACACTCACAACTGTTTGCGACGGCCCCGCTGCCATAGCATGACCTCTGGCAACAAAGGCTGTTTGGGTTCAACCGACGCTAGTTGAAACGTTGCTTAAAAGGGTAATCCAACAGAGGTCGTTTATGTACTTTGTGCAATACATACATACACGTAACACGCGCGCACACACACACACACACACACACACACACACACACATACACGTAACACTAGATACCCTCACCTGCATAAAATCAAGCCCGTGGGGTGCTTCTAAATCATCCCCGACCACAACCTCATCCACCTGTGTCGATAAGGAAAGACGGTAGAGAGCTACTTTGGGTGGTTTCACGACGACGCGGCAGACTTGAAAGCGAGCATTGTGCCATAAGAGCATAAGAGCAATGGCCACATTGTGCTTCAGCAAGATGGCAGGCGGGAAGTTTGCTAACGCTCACTCTCATAATTTGTGTGATTCACAACGTATAAAATGCCGGTGCAACACAGCTGTTACGGGCAGTACGTGGCCAGCACCTTGCATTACCAGATGTGTCACTAAGCACACACACACACACAGCCTTGTTTGTCTTCACTGTTCCTGTTCGCCCTTACCTACCATGTGTAGTGCGGCAATGAGACTGAGTTTGTGTTTCTCTGGAATGGAAAAGGATATGGAAGTGTCGAACACGGTCAGCACGTGTGCTGCTGCTGAGGAAGAAGGATTGCAACCTCTAAGCACGCAGCTCCCACCTGGTATACTTGGTCTAGGCCGTTTGTGTTTTCTCAAGCTGTGCATGTGTGGTAGAAACCAATAGGTGTAAGCACAGCAACTAACTTGCACGCTGTGTCATTATAGGATTGATAACCCCAATCGACTTGAGGGTATGCTTCACCGCACCTCGCATCACCAGCAAAACAGACAGTGAGGTGGTCTCCTACAGCTTTGGCCTGCGGAATAGGAGGACTTGGTTGATACTTTGTAGATCCACACTTGTGGTGACGAATGCACTTGAAAAGTACCTCTTCAAAGAATTGGACGTGCCCTCCATGTAGCAAGTCATAACAACCGCTGACAAACACCTGCACAGTGTGGTCGTTGTATCATTCGTTACGATACCAATCGTTCAAATCAATCGTTATCCCCCCTTGATGCGTGGTAATTGTAGTGGTCTGTGCGTGTGAATGCGAGCACATATGCAAATGTGTTTATGTGTGCGCACGAGCATACATAGCCGTATGTATGCACGTGTATGCATGTGCATCTGTATTTGCACCTATTTGTGCAAGTGTGAACTCCGTGCGTGTGCGTGTGTAAACACCGTGTGCGAGTGCGAGTGCGTGTGCGTGTGTGTACATGTGTGTGTTTGTGTGTGTGTGTGTGTGTGTGTGTGTGTGTGTGTGTGTGTGTGTGTGTGTGTGTGTGTGTGTGTGTGTGTGTGTGTGTGTGTGTGTGCGTGTGTGCGTGTGCGTGTGCGTGTGCGTGTGCATATGCGTGCGCATATGCGTGCGCATATGCGTGCGCGTTCAATTTTGCATGTGTGTGTTCATTTGCAAAGGACCAAGAGCCGTACCTTCTTCATCTCAAGCTAAAAATTGAAATGCAAGCATGCAAGTCGAAATCAACAGATTTCAATCATCCAGGACGGAAGAATATTTATTGATTTGTGGGCGACGCCCGAATAACGCCCCGTCATGTTCAAATTTTGCATTGCCCTCATCTCGAGTGCACCGTAAATTTAAAATAGCAACATCCCTCAACACAAAGGGCCTATATTTCTATCTTGTTCAAGTACTTACAGAGCACAAATAAAAAGCTAGCCTAGAGGTTCCTCAACTGCCCAAAAGACAAGCTAAAAAATAAAGACGGAGGAGCAGACCAGGGAAATGGAAAATGACGAAACTCAAGATGATGAAATTCACAAGTGAGCGATGTCACTTAGTTTCAACCTAATTGCCCTGGTCACACGCATGATTAATTACGAAATATTTACCCATTCAATTACGCCCATATTAATTAATTTCGTGCGTAATTATGCGGTCACACTAATTAGGATGATAATTACGAATTTAATTAGTTCATAGTTTAACAGTTTGGCTTCCCATCAAGCAAATGAAAACACAACTGCTCCTTTTCCTGCTGGCCACCCATCTATACTCCTCCTTTTAATGATCCCCCTTCTTACTTTTCCCCTAGTAAATAAGTTGAATGTTTAAACAATTTTTAGAGGTGGACAACTCCCCCCCAGGGACATGTTATTCAAATGTTCCCCGCGTATGGGCCCCCAAATTTGTTAGCTTCAAATTAGGCATCAAAATGTTTCCAGAGCACTTCTGCTTGAGGCTACCAAATTTGGGGGCACATGCCTGGTGAGCCGCGGCGTGCACCCCGCTTTTACCACAGATTCTTCATACCAGATCACCCACGCAACACTTTGGAATACTTTTAATGGTATAGAATCCTTATAAGAATAGAATATCATTTCAACAAAAATGAAAGAAAAACGCTGAGTGGCTGGTGTTTTACAAGGATTTGAGCCCTTTTCCCATGGAAATCACCACATTAGGGTTTACATGCACCATGTGTGCTTAATCCAGTCTATCTCAGCACGCAAAGCAACCCATATAAAACTGGGCACATGCCCGGGTAGCTCTCAATGCCAGCTACACTACTTTGGTACTCAAATGGTGTCGATCGGATGAAGTGGCTGTGAGTGGCTGCCTTCTGAATGCAAAAATGCACATTTTCAGGCATTTCCTACGTTGACCCCCTCTAACAATTCCCTCGCCAAAATTTCCCGTTTCTGGTACATAGCTGTCATCTTGGGACTTTTGGGACCTTAATCTGCTAAATTTCCAATCGTAATTATTTTTCCCATTGATGCCCCCCCCCCCCCTCCCCCCCTACGATTTCCTAATTAAATGTGTAATTAATTGTGCGTTTTACCGGGGCCTTTAGGATCTGTACAGTTCCCTTACCCAATGCAACAATTCCACGATGAGGAAGGTTTGCAAGCTGACATGCAATTGAGCTCCAGGTCTCCTGACTGTTGGTCCTCCCACATTCTTACAGCCATGGAATAAGGCTTGACACAATCTTACATGTTCAAACAGAAGTTGTTGATGAAATGTGAGCCTATTCATCTCAATCGGTTTGTCGTGGAACGTGGAGCTTAGGAACAGACATTTAGAGATTTGGACACCTTAACATTTATTAGTAGGGTTAGGGAATTGAAGGCCAGGATGGGGTCTCTGTTTCCTTGCTTTCTGAACGGTACATAGGGGCAGTAAGCCAAGATGGAACCCGCTACACACGCATTTGGTGAGCAGCAGGCTTGTCGTAGACGTTATAGAAGTGATATTCCCATCCTTTAGCCTTTTGTTATACTTCGTGGTGCTCTTATGCTTGCTTGAGGGTTGGGCATCAGTGGAATTGCGTTCATTATGGTGCTCATTTGCTTGGTTATTGTAGCCTAGATATCCCTGGGAGTGAGGAGATACTGGGACTTGATTGCTTGTTTGCACACAGTTAAACCAGAATGGGGTCTCATTTTTTGCTTTCTTGAATTCAAGACATGCTGGTGCAGACCTGGCTCTGCTTCAACAGTTACAATGGCTTTTTCACATTGTTTTTTGCAAGGTTGTACATCTTTGGTCTACTGTTCTTATTATAAGGTTGTACATACTTGTAGGTTATGCACTTATAAGGTTGAACATCTTTGGCCTACTGCTTACTACTAATTGGCATCATTTGTACACAGCTGCTACTTTCGATTATAGAATAAAAAGAAAAAAATGAAAAACTACGCAGGCAGTGAAAACCACTCCCCACAATAATTAAGGAAAAGGAGCCACTTTCGATTTATTACAGTTTTCGTTTTGGTGTTTCACCTCGTTCTCATAGGTTGAGTAGCCATCCCAGAGTGATGCCTTTTAATCCAAACTAAACTAAGCTTAGGGAATTGGATGGAGAGCGCAGCAGCAAAACGTTGACTCACCACCAGTGGTGCGCACTGCCTGCTAGAAGAGCTCTGCAAGGTAGTGCAATGTTCAAACAGAAAATGCTGAGAGCCACACAGGTTCCCATGCAAGAGTTCATTTGCGAGTTGCGTTTCAGACATTTGAAGGTATGGAGGGAAGCTGATTTTTCATGTCCTCGCACAGTAAACAAGAAAGCAGTCACGTATCACAATGGTGTGGGAGTTCTGAGAGTGGTCCTAGAGGTTCTCCTTTTTCTATCCCCTCCTACTTGCACAAGAATCTGGACAAACATGTGTTGAGGAATTTCAGCAGGTTTAGATTGCGTGCACACCATTTAAGAGTGGAGTCTTGCAAATGGCATGGTGGTTCTAGCATTTGTGATAAATGTGAGTGCGGAGAAGTTCAAGATGAGAAGCATGTGCTTTTCTTTTGCAAGTGTGCTGAAGTGTGCGAGCTGCGCATGAGATACAGAGACCTTTTTGAAGGAATGTTTAAGACTCTGCGTGCGTTTGCTCCTTCGA
>Ga0307942_1001066_pt1:20000-21191 | contig 21191 bp, 20 predicted proteins | sample OrgLakmetagen175_FD_201846 | JGI IMG/M metagenome (GOLD analysis project Ga0307942, IMG submission 201846) | Saline water microbial communities from Organic Lake, Antarctica - #175 | ecosystem: Environmental > Aquatic > Non-marine Saline and Alkaline > Saline | place: Antarctica... | reverse complement strand
GCATCTGTGTGCGTGTTTGTGCCGCCGCGTGTAGGCTTGCTGCTGCTGCATCTGTGTGCGTGTTTGTGCCGCTGCGTGTAGATTTGCTGCTGCTGCATCTGTGTGCGTGTTTGTGCCGCTGCGTGTAAATTTGCTGCTGCATCTGTGTGCGTGTTTGTGCCGCTGCGTGTAGATTTGCTGCTGCTGCATCTGTGTGCGTGTTTGTGCCGCTGCGTGTAGGTTTGCTGCTGCTGCATCTGTGTGCGTGTGTGTGCCGCTGCGTGTAGGTTTGCTGCTGCGGTATCTGTGTGCGTGTTTTTGCTGCGCGTGTAGGTTTGCTGCTGTTGCTTTGCATGTGCCGCTGTTTCTGTGCATGTTCTGCCACAACTGGATCTATTGCCGCAGCTGTGCGTCCTTTTTGCTATACTGTATGTGGAGATCTTGTACTTGCACCTTAATGTAGAACGCATGTGTGAGCATGCGCAATATTCTTGTTCCTCAGAGAGTGTGTGTGCGTGTGAGTATGTGTGTCTGAGCGTCCGTACATCTGCGTTGGTCTGAGAGAGTGTGTGTGTGTGTGTGTGTGAATGTGCGTGCGTGCTGCTGTACCTGTACCCACGTGTAAGCAGACCGCTTACACCTTCGTACCTGACCTATGTGCGCCAAAGCCAAGCATGGGCTACATGGAGCTTTTATGGAGCTTTTATGCAGCTTTTATACAGCTTTTATGCTGCTTTTATGCTGCTTTTATGCAGCTTTTATACAGATATGATGCTGCTTTTATGCTGCTTTTATGCAGCTTTTATGCAGCTTTTATGCAGCTTTTATGCAGCTTTTATACAGCTTTTTCGCAGTTATTTTGCAGATTTTATGAAACGTACCCCAAATTTTTGTTGTAGCAGCGCGCTCACGTGTTGGCAGGCATATTGCCTTTCATATTGATGAGCTGTTTCCGTGGACGGATGCTGTTTGGAAAACTTCCTCATCTCTGCAACACACCTGTGTTGCTGCACACACAAATACGCATGCACACATGCATGCACGTGTACATGCACACACGTACACACACACACACACACTCGCACGCACTCATGTCCTGTCTACCTACATTCAGTGATGAATCAAACCAAGTCATATAAAGGAGTGTGTTTCTTCAACATGTGAAACCCTTGGTGGACGGGTACAGGTGGAAAGAGGAGCGGCGCAGGCACT
>Ga0307942_1001066_pt1:0-15000 | contig 21191 bp, 20 predicted proteins | sample OrgLakmetagen175_FD_201846 | JGI IMG/M metagenome (GOLD analysis project Ga0307942, IMG submission 201846) | Saline water microbial communities from Organic Lake, Antarctica - #175 | ecosystem: Environmental > Aquatic > Non-marine Saline and Alkaline > Saline | place: Antarctica: Organic... | reverse complement strand
GGATACTGCACTTTGTGACAGCTTATAACGATTTGAAGTACTGCACTTTGTGACAGCTTATAACAATTTGAAGTACTACACTTTGTGACAACTTATAAGAATTTGAAGTACTGCACTTTGTGACAACTTATAATAATCCCTCACTCCTTTCTCCTTCATTTAACTGCAGGCGCGACCGAAGCTGGTTGCTACAAGCCACGCGTTTCCTTGTGCGGAACAGCTTCTTGCAAAAGTGCAGCGGCCCAGGTATGAAGTGAAAGCCTTTTGAGTTGTAGCTGAGTGTGTGTGCCTTTCGTGTATGTGTGTAATTTGTGTGTATATGTATGTGAGTGTATGTGTGTGTATGTATGTGTGTGCGTGTGTGTATGTGCGTGTGTGTGTGTGAGTGTTCGTTTTATTGGGTTGCTGAAGGCATGAGACTTGAGAACAAGCTGGCGCGCCTTGAAAGGGTGCAAAGAGGGGGATTGCACTTTGGCACTTCAATGACTCATGCCTCTTAATCCCTTTTGTCACGTCCACTGGACCTGGAAGCAAGGCAAGCTTTCTGTTGATTGTGTGCCTTGTGCGTGTACTCAGACTGAGAGGATGTGCAGTTGAATGGTGCAGCATTAGTTGGCTTGCCAAAAGAATAATTGCCACAAAATTCGAGTGATGACAAATGAATAGGGTGGCCAGAACCGTATATATACGTGTATATACTCCGTATATCTGGTGACATTTCAGCCAAAAATACTGTATGTATACCGTATGTATATGGTTCTGGCCAACCCTACAAATGAACATACAGGAGATGGTTGTGAAGCCCTATGGTAGTATCGCCAGAAATGCAGCTAAAACGGCTTCTGCTTCTAATAACATCTTGCAGGCGTCCCTAGCATTGAGTGGCCTCCAGAGGCAGAGCTCTCGCCCTTGGTAGAGTTATAACTCTTTGTTTTCATGATCTGCTTAAATTTCTTGCCCCTTCTAAGTCTCACACAGAGGACCGTAGCATCGGTCAGCCTCCAGAAGCGTAGCCCTTCTGTTGTTGCCACAACCTGCTCATTCAACTTTCCTGCCAAATAGTTGCTTCTCAGACGACCCTGGCATCGTGTGGCCCCCATAAATGGAGCGCCTGCCATTGGGCGGCCGCGTAGACATCCTTGTTGTCATAACCCACTCACTCATTCCTGCTCTTTTAATGTCTCACATATGACCCTAGCATCCTGCTTTTTTACACCAGAAAAACAACAAACTCCTTTTTTTCATTCATGGACTTATTTTACTTTATGAACAGGCGAGCAGTCATACTTCTTGACTGGAAGCCTTTTTTCTCGTAAACCTTGTGAATTTTGTAATGTCTCACAGATGACCCTAGCATTGAGTGGCCACCAGAAGCAGAGCCTCTGCCCTTGGAAGCGTTACTACCCCCTCTGCCGTCACTGGAGGACGCCGACGAAGAGGAGGAGGAGGGGGTGGCAGTTCAAAGGCACACGCAAACAGGAGGAGGGGGGGTGCAGCAGGAAGAGGCAGAGGGGGCAGAAAGGGGTCACTCACAGCAGGGGGGGTCCGCAGGCTCGGCAAGAGAGGGGGTGGTAGAGAAGGCTGCAGTTGGGAAAGAGGGTGACACAAAACAGGGGGCAGCAGAGGCACAGGGCGCCGTGTCATATGGTGCTGCGTGTCCGGGTGAGGTCAAGGGGGATGTCAGGGATGGGGGGGACGGCTTTGTGTGTGTGGGGGTCGCTGAGGGGGAAGGGGAAGGCGAGGAAGAGGGATTAGAAGAGGAGGTCCCGGACCAGGATGAAGGTGTACAGATGTAGGGTGGATGAGTCAATGTTTTACATACGCAGCCTAGCAGTCGCACTTTTTGACTGATGGCTTTATTTGTAACATTGTAGTAACATCTTAGTAGGGTGGATGAGGAGTTCTTACATAAGGGGAGAAGGAAACATGGGGGGGAGGGAGGAATGCGAACAGAAGGGGAGAAGGAATGCTAACATAGGGGACTCTAATGGTGATTGGTGTGGACACTCACCTACGTACGTCCCAATAATCAGATGATTATTAGCTGGTACTTGCCCCTGAGTTACAGAGTTTAGTCATCATGGCATCCACACCACATTGAGCATCCACACCACATTGAGGAAGCCTGTCCTCTGTTCAGGACACCGTTGGCTTGCAAGAGAAATCCATGGGCTGCCTATTGGACAACAAACCAGACCAAGATAAGAATAGCACCAAGCAAAGGGCACAACCCCCTTCGCTTTTAGGATACAGATTCGTCTCTAGGCGTTTAGACGCTTTGCTGGTGCCTCCATCTCCACTACATCACGTTGCTCAACAACAAAAATATGGATGGGGGTGGGATCTTCAGAGTGGCAGGGTGCAACTGAGGAGGGAGATTGGGAGTTTTGCAGCAGCATCGACTTACTACTAAGAAAGATTCAGGCAGACATCAGCGTGACACCCACCTTTTTGAGATCAGGCACTGTGAGAAAAATAGACATTAGAACCAGTTATGCGCCGTGCAGAAACAGCACAAAGCTCTCTGTGACAGTTTTCAAAGAGTGTACGCTACTCTCCACACTGGCCTTTTTGGTGAGGGTGGTACCATCTACATCACTCACGTGATGGAACCTCTAAAAAACTTAGGTCTTGATTTTGAGAGAGCTAGGAAACTTTATTTCAAGCTCCATACTGTACATTTTGTTGATTATTTTGCTAGACTTGTCCATACTAGACGTGCCCTTTCTAGTGCTCAAACACGTATTAAACTAGATCTGCCAATAATGTAATAAGAGTTCTTCATACTAACCTAGAAGAGGGCGCTGCCAATCCATAGTACCACCAAGACACATTCAACCAAACAAACGTGATATAGATGATCGAAATTTACTACTGTGTAGACACTTCCCCTACTCAACAAGCAGAAAAGGCACGAGAACAACATAAGCTGCTAATGCATCGCTTACTCGGACAGTAAAGCCCTTCACACCACCCATCCTGCTAGGAGCAACAGGCACCATCTAGAGCAGCCACACAAGGAACCCACTCCACAGTCTCGGAGTTGCTTACTGGTCCCACAGCACTCATGAAAAAATAAAGCCTACATGCAGTCAGATCCGCAACAAAAATCATACAGATGAGGCGAGATATTGAACACAAGAACCCCTACAAATATCTAAGCAATACTCCTGATGGTGTGCAGGCTTCTGCATCCCAACCACCTGACCCCACTGAAAAGCTTCTCCTAATTCAATTCTCAAGGTGTGGGGTGTTGTGTCTCTGCATCCATTGGGTGGGCGGTGCAGAACACAAAACAACATCCTTTCCTAATCCATGCCGGTAGTGTTTACACTATCTGCGTTCTTTTCTTCCTTCCTTTTCTTTCTTTCTTTTTTAGTTCCAGCAGTATCAACTCATCAGGCAGGGTTTCTGAGGCCTGTGATGTAACCCTCATTTCCCGCCCCACATTGACTATTTCTTTTCTGTGGTCCTAAGAAAAGAAAAAATAAAAGAAAAGACTCCGCTGGTAGCGATGACACTGGACACCAGCTTGATTAAGGGAGTCTAACGATGGACCCTTTGAGTGCCTCTTCATGGTCACGAAACTTGAAACCATTCATTGGCCTGGAAATACAGCAATTCAACCTTACTACACACGCAGCAAATTTAGGGGTGACCTTTCGACGTCGCATGTTTCCATTATTATTCACAATTGAAAAATAATGAAAAAGAGAAAACATGGTTTAGCCAATGCACTTGCTTGTATTCTTTCCGGGGGCCCTCATACTTCACTCATACTTGGCGACAATCTCTAGCTTGGTCGTTCCTAACTCTCTAACGCTCCCGCCAGAACCTGGTGTCTCTATCATCAAGTTGAATGGCACGTGGGAGCTCCCGAACTTGGCCTCGTTGAACACCAGTCTGGCTCTTCAAGGCGACGATGGGGGGCAGACCAAAATAGCTCTAGGGGGGCAGCTTCTGATTGAAGATGGTGGGTTTCCTCTTGAGGATGCAATGTGCAAGCACGCATGGGAATACGCGCACACGCACAAACACAAACAGACACACACACACGCAAACGCACGCGCACGCACACACACACACACGCACACACACACATACACACACACACACACAGACACACATAAACACACGCATACATACATACATACACACATGCACACACACATACACACACAGGTGCCACCCTGACACTCAGAGGCCTCAGCTTAAGCATCAACGCAGGCCAGCTGGGTGTCCCCTCATCATCATCATCATCCCAAGACCCTGCCCTCCTCCTTCCACTAGCCTTCTCTCTGTCCCCAGACGCGAAGGTTCAACTGGAAGATGTGGAGTACGCCCTAGAGTCATGCTCGGATCTGCTTAGCAGTATGCAGCATGTGTGTGCCCTGGAGGCTTCGTTTCCAAGCCTCGGTGCAGTCACCAAGTATGGGGAGATGGAGGTGTGTGTGGGGATGAGGGTCCAGCTCGTTGTCGATTTATTCTTTACCGCATTATGGCTTGATGCGCCTGTGAATTAGCATGCCTGTCAGTGTGTGTGTATGTGCGTGTTTATAACTTGTAAGTGTGCTAGTGTGTGTGCTTGTGCGTGCGTACGCAAATGTGTGTGCCTGCCTGCTTGTGCGTGTGTGCAAATGTGTGTAATAAACACGCAAATCTGGTTTTACTATAAGCAATTACTCAACAGCTTGCTCCTAAGTACGTGAGCCCTTGTTGCAAGCAACTATGCGCCTCTTGTGTCACAAGGCACAATTCATATGAGTAATTGATTACAAGTTGTACGAGTATAAGTTGTACGAGTATAATAGCATGCATGCATCGACGAGGAAATGAAGTGTCGGCAAGGCTCTCCAAGCTGTATTTACCACTAATAATAATTACCTATTTGCATACCTATACCACGTTTATATATGTATACACCGTGCCAAATGTATGTACATACACATGTATGGTGTGTGTATGTTACTTCGGCAGGGAGATCTTCAGAAAACGGTCGTGCACAATGTATTAACGACGTTAATGGATGGACGGATGGACTGTGCACGTGTATGGATCTGGCCAACATCAAAAGCCTCCATACAATGATTTGAAGTGACAATCAGCAAGTTTTGCCTGCTAGTATTAGGATGACATACAGTTACATATTACGTACGTTAACCACAAATATAGTTTACCACAGAAAAACACTCGTACAGTGGAATTACCACAGCGAGTGCTGTGCTACACGTACGGAAAACACACAACACACACACACACGACAATATTGTGTGCAAGGATCCTATCAGAGACAACTGTTTTTGCAAGTACGATTGAGCAGGTCACTACCAAGAAAATATTGTGTTGCAAGGACCCTAACAGCGACAATTGTGTTTGCAAGTACGATTGAGCAGGTCACTACCAAGAAAATATTGTGTTGCAAGGACCCTAACAGAGACAATTGTTTTCGCAAGTACGATTGAGCAGGTCACTACCAAGTAGACCTTTCCTGAACAAGAATTACAAGAGTAATACATACCAGGTCCTGTAGTACATATGATCACAAAGGTCGCCAACTTTCTGTCGCTGCAGGTGGGCCTGGGCACAGTGAGATTTGTGAAATGGCAAGGCCCCCAAGTCGCAGCCACAAACGTGACACTCACTTGTCCACAACCAGCAACAGCAACAGCGGCAACAAGCAACAGCAACAGCGGCAGCAGCAGCAGCAGCAGCAGCAGCAGGGGTCTCAGTAGCACAAACAGTGCTTGGGGAAGCAGCAGCAGTAGCAGCGAAAGCGGCCGCGGCAGCAAAAGCAGCAGTAACAGTAGCCGCAATGAACTCAGCAGCACTGAAAACTCTGACTTGAGCAGCAGCGTTTGGCGTAGCAGCAAGAGAAGCCTGAGCGACGACAATGAGATGAGCGTTAATTCACAGGACCGTGTTTTGGTCGCCAATTTGACCGCAGCAGAAGCAGCGGAGGTGGTGTGGACCAGCGGCCAAATTCCTTGTGCTTCCAGGCTCGCACACTCCGTCATTGAGCTGAAAGAGGTGCATGTAAATGTGTATGTGTGTGTGAGAGAGAGAGAGAGAGAGAGAGAGAGAGAGAGAGAGAGAGATGGAGAGTGTGTGTGTGAGTGTGTGCAATTGTATGGCCGTATGTGTACTGGTGTGCATGTATGTGCTTGTGCATGTGTGTGCAGCTGCAAGTGCATGCTCCTCCTCCCTCCTAGTGGCCATGTTTTGACGCCGCACTTGGTGCTTTTTGTGTAGACATCTATTAGTTTTCTGTACTGATGCCTGACTGAAGCCCTCTCATTCTGCACATGTGCAGGCGCTGCAGCAGCTGCAAGAGCACGTGGCTCCTGGTGGCCATGTGGTGGTGCATGTGATGCAGCACATGAGATTCCAGGTCGACCAAGGCTGGGAACCGGGGGGAGTGGACATATACAGGTGGGCTCGATCGTGTGTGTATGAGGTTCTGGAAGGATGGTAAGCATGTAATTGCAGCACGTGAGGTTCCAGGTCGACTGAGACATGGAGCCACATGGGGGTGGACATTCACAGGGGGGTTGATTGCAGCATGTGCTGTAAGTTGCTGTCAGGCAAATAATTATTTGCACCCGTTTTGTGCAGGGTTCGACTCAGATTCTCAATGTGCGCACGCACGTAAAGTAGCATAGCATGGAATCTGCTCATGTAATTTAGGTGGATATGGATTGCTGGTGGGCAGATGACCCTTTGGGCAAAAGGCAGAGGTAGATCACGGCTGAAAGCTGCCAAACAAATCTGAACGTTGAACAAATGATGACCTGTGTATAACTTGTTTTTTACAGGACAGCAAAAGTAATTTGTCATTTCCCCACTTTTGCTGTGTTTCTCTTCTGTTTCTTCATATCTTTTGTAACATATTCCCCGCCTTGTGCATTACGGCACAAACAAAAAAAACACTTAGTGTTGGCCAGAACCATATATAAGCGGTAAATAAACGGTACTTTCTGCAGGAAATTAATCAAATATACCAGGGATGGGTTATACCGCGTAGGCGTATTATACGTCGTATTGTATTTATCACGCATTCAACCGTATTTTTCAAATTGCTCCTTATAATACGATTTTGGGCACTAAACGACTTTTGCAGCCACGAGCCCCCCAGAGCCCCCCCAAAAAGCACTCCAGGCCCTCTAGAGCCCCCCAAAGGCACTTCCAAGCCCTCTAGAGCCCCCCAGAGAAACTCCCAGCCCCTCAGAACGTAGCATGATCACTTGCTTATTGCTACCACAACCTAGAAGGTAGTGCCTGTAGCGTAGATGAGTTGTGCAACAGCTGCATCCACACCAGCCTTGGTCACTGCCCTCTTGCTGCAGGTGTCCAATGGCTGTGTAGATGCTGCTGCTGATGTGCTTGCTGTAGTCCTGTGCAGGTGCCTCTCTTTTCCTGCATGCTCCTCCCTCTGAGCGCTAGCGTCGGCAATTTCTCCCATGCGAGCGCTGCGACTACGCCCTGAGGATTCCGGCCGGGTCAGCTTTGCATGCTGCTACACCTACACCGGGATTCTGCCTCATGAAGTGCTCGTGGATGCGGGGGGCACCGCTGCTGAAATCTCGGAAATCTGGCATCTGGCATCTGGCATCTCGTAAATCTGCCCCTTCTGTCCCATAACAACAACACGATGCCACTTAGGGTCTTTACCAGGAGGCATTATAATGTTTTGGAGGCTGGGGGGACAATTCGTAGTGGTTGGAGGGTGGTTGATGCAAGCCCAGGGTACCCCCCAAAATAGCATAAATATGTTTTCGTATTATACGCGTATTGCGTATTAATAGCGTATTATACCGTATGGGACGTCTCAGAAGTCCGTATGACCCATCCCTGAAATATACGGACATATACAGCGTGTATGGCCAACCCTGTCAGTATTTGCTCCTTATTTGCGGGAATATGACCGACCCTGTGAGACTAATTTCTGCCTGGGGCTCGAAACCTACATACAAACACAATCTTGTCAACATTATAAACACACACACACACACACACACACACACACACACACACACACAAGGTATTGTCGGCGATTCCTGGGGCTCCAAACCTACATACAAACATGCTCTTGTTAACATTATAAACACACACACACAAGATATTGTCGGCGATTCCTGCAGGCAACATCTCCGACACCTAAGCATCTGCAAACCTTTTTTGCTGCCTTGCTCTTTTGAAGCTGACCCTGGTTTGCCCACCTGCCTTTGTGCTTGGGTCCAGGCTTCAAAGGACACTCAACTTTTATGCGCACATCTCTTGATTTTCTTTGCAGGAACGTGATTATGGGTGGGCCCGTAACTGCCTCCTCTGCTTAAATGTTCAAAACCAAAAGACACCATGTTCCATTACAATACTTGTAATAAACATGACTTACTATTCTCTGCAGGAACGTGACCCTCCCTGGTGGGCCCTTGAATGTGGGTGGGCCCTTATTCTCAAGATTATGTTGCCACACTTCGCACATGGTTTAACATACAAAAAACTCAGCGGGGCTGCTCTGCTTAAATCTTCAAAACCAGTCGACACCGTGCTGCAATAATGTAACTAACGAAATCTATTTTTCTCTGCAGGAACGTGTGACTCTGGTGGGCCCTTACCTGCCTCCTCTGCTTAAATCCAAAACCAATTGACGCCGTGCTCCATTAATGTAACTAACACCATCTATTTTTCTCAGCAGGAACGTGACTCTGGTGGGCCCCTTACCTGCCTCCTCTGCTTAAATCTAAAACCAATTGACACCGTGCTCCATTAATGTAACTCACACCATCTATTTTTCTCAGCAGGAACGTGACTCTGGTGGGCCCCTACCTGCCTCCTCTGCTTACGTATCTAAGCCTAAAGGCACCATGCTCCATTTCTGTAACTGACACGACTGAATATTCTTTGCAGGAACGTGACTCTGGTGGGCCCCTACCTGCCTCCTCTGCCTGGGGCTCCATCAGACCCTGCAGAAACAGGAGAAGCCATTGAGCTGGACTTCGACCTTAACTTGCACACGGTGAACGTGGATCTAGAGAGGGGCACGTTTCGCACGCTCAACCTGGTAAGTTTTGGAGTTCCTGCGCATGTTTTGCACGCTCAACCTGGTAGGCCTTTGAGGTCTAGGGCACAATCTGCACGCTCAACCTGGTAGGTTTGGAGGTGCGGGGCATATTTTGCACGCTCAACCTGGTAGGCTTTTGAGGTCCTGGGCACATTTTGCATGCTATACCTGGTAGGTTCGGAGGTCCTGGGCATATTTTGCACGCTCAACCTGGTAGGCCTTTGAGGTCCAGGGCACAATCTGCACGCTCAACCTGGTAGGTTTGGAGGTCTGGGGCATATTTTGCACGCTCAACCTGGTAGGTTTGGAGGTCCTGGGTATGTTTTGCACGCTCAGCCTGGTAGGCTTTTGAGGTCCTGGGCATATTATGCATGCTATACCTGGTAGGTTTGGAGGTTTGGGGCATATTTTGCACGCTCAACCTGGTAGGCTTTTTAGGTCCTGGGCATATTATGCATGCTATACCTGGTAGGTTTGGAAGTCCTGGGCATATTTTGCACGCTCAACCTGGTAGGCTTTTGAGGTCCTGGGCACATTATGCATGCTATACCTGGTAGGTTTGGAGGTCCTGGGTATGTTTTGCACGCTCAACCTGGTAATTCTATTCCGACGCAAACTCTCTTAAGGTAGAATGGGAGTTACACTTGAGACCACAACCAAGCCTAAACGTCGACTAGGGCCCAAACATAGAACGATGGCTTCCACAGCGCAAGCTGCGCCAAGACAACTCCAACTGACATTCGGTTACACTCGCCTTGAAGAACTCAGGCACTCTTGCAGCTGCAGAGTATTCAGTAGGTTTTGGAGGCCCTTGGTAGGTTCTGGAGGTGCTTGCTAGATGTTTGAGGTGCTTGGGCGTCTTGGCCTGGAAAGTACATCAGGTTGGGATGGCGAAGCCATTGCAACTTGCAAGGGACATAGGTAATCAAAAAACTGTGCAGGCAGTGAATACAATATGAGCAGGCCCTGCAGCCACTCTCTGTGTTTCTTGTGCACAACCCTAGGGCCCTATCCTTCTCTCTTAATTAGTTCCCTGGGTATCAGGAAATGCGTGTATATATAAAACTCCATTTGCATTTTGGGCCAAACCTACCGTTTTTCCCGAGAGCTTGATCACAGCAGCTAGGATGTTGTGATGTACCTCACAGACTGGAAGCGTGCGTCAATTTACACGGTGGACTTGTACCTAGAACACTCCCTTCTACAATGCATATCCACCCCCTCCCATAATACATAATGACCGTTAGTTACCCTGACTTGCCCAAAATTTAAGTCGTGCTCAAAAGGGTCGTTGCTGGCCTTTCCACAGCCCACAACGCTTTCAGGGCAGCCACAATACTTACGTCAGTGCACCATTGGCTTCCCAGCTAGCCCTCGATACCCCCCTGCACAAAGTGCAGCAAACTGCTGCTGACCAACACACAACATGGCACTCGCAGGTGCTGTCAAACATGCCTAAAAACAAGGACGACTTCTTCCCTGAAAACTTGCTGGTGGGAGCATGCTGGAACATCCAATACAACAGGTTAGTCCTCCAGCACAGCAGTCAGTCCATCCAGTACAGTCCATCCAGTACAACAATTAGTACATCCAGTTAATCCATCCAGTTAATCCATCCAGTTAATCCATCCAGTTAGTCCATCCAGTACGACAGTCTATCCAGTACAGTCTATCCAGTACAACAATTAGTCCATCCAGCTAGTCCATCCAGTACAGTGCATCCAGTACAACAGTTAGTCCATCCAGCTAGTACATCCAGTTAGTCATTTTTTACAGCAGTTAGTCCATCCAGTACAATAGTTAGTCCATCCAGCTAGTACATCCAGTTAGTCATTTTTTACAGCAGTTAGTCCATCCAGTACAACAGTTAGTCCATCCAGCTAGTCCATCCAGTACAGTCCATCCAGTACAACAGTTAGTCCATCCAGTTAGTCATCCAGTTAGTCATTTTATACAGCAGTTAGTCCATCCAGTACAACAGTTAGTCCATCCAATTAGTCCATCCAGTACAGTTCATCCAGTACAACAGTTAGTCCATCCAGTTAGTCCATCCAATACAGCAGTTAGTCCATTCAGTGCAACATGTTAGTGTTGGGTGTGTGTCTATGTGTGTGCGTGTCTCTGTTTGGGCATGTGTACATATATATGTATTGCGTGTGACTGTGCGTGCGTGTACATTTCATTGACAACAGAGTCAATGCAAGCATTTCCAGCATTCCACATCTGCGGTCACTCCCACCAAATTTGGTGTTGCTGCCTCTCCTGCCCCTCCAGATCTATTGTCATGTTTTCCGTTCAAGCTCAGTTCCTGTTTCCTGCCTTGACCTTTCAGGACGGCTGCTGCTGCTGCAAACAAGAATCTGTTCATCATTCAAAACAGTGCCCTCGTCATCCCGCTAGACCTATTCGATTTCTTAAGCCGCTGGTAAGTCTGCAAGCCCTGCTTGTGCTTTAGTCCTCTGTAATTTTGAAGGGTAGTGAAGGGGAAGCGCCCGTTAGGATGTGTGCAATGCATGTATGGGACGCTTACAGATGCTTCATGCGTGTGTGTGTATGTGTGTGTTTGTTTGTGTGTGTGTTTGTGTGTGTGTGTGTGAAATATGTGGGTTTGTACAATGCCCTAGAGAATATGAGAAGGTATCCGTTTGCGCAAATTTAGTGGTTATTATAGTGCAAATAAGTGTCATTGTTCAGGAGGGAATACTTTGGACGTTCAGAATGCCCTCTTACTTTTTATTGTTGCTTGTTATATGTGAAAGTGGAAGCTATCTTACTGTGCAATTTTCACTTGCCGCTCCTAAGGTACATCTCCCTGTTGATTAGACCTTCTTCAACAAGAATGCCTTTTCCCCTTACACATATCTGCTCCACCCTGTGCTCTAAAACAAAAAAGCCGACAGATTTTTTGAAATTATTGCACAATCAGAAGAGAGCGAGTTAAAAGTACAAAGTATATTATGCTTTTTGCGTTAGTAGGTCTGTACCCAATCATGTCAGAACACTTTCGATCCATCCCTTTCAAATTAAAATATTACTTTCAGGGCCCACAGGCGACAGCTCCTGCACAAGCTGTCCTTCCCACAGGCAACAGCTCCTGCAAGAACTGTCCTTTCCACAGGCAGTAATTCCTGCACAAGCTGTCCTTTCCACAGGCGACAGCTCCTGCACAAGCTGTCCTAATAAACAGGCAATTGCTCCTGCAAAAACTGTCCTTCCCACAGGCGACAGCTCCTGCACAAGCTGTCCTTCCCACAGGCAATTGCTCCTGCACAAGCTGTCCTGTCCACAGGCGACAGCTCCTGCAAAAACTGTCCTTCCCACAGGCAGTAATTCCTGCACAAGCTGTCCTAATGAACAGGCAATTGCTCCTGCACAAGCTGTCCTTCTTCATGTTTTCGACTTGAAGCCATACAGTCTCGGCAAACTCCAATCATTGAAAAGCCTCAGGTCGATCATTGCTCTGTAAGGATTGTGCCTACCGTTCTGTGCCGCTTGCAGGGCAGCCATCCAATCCTCTCAGATTCCTAGCGTGCGTCAAGAAGCAGACTGGATGAAGGGCAACATTTACTTTGCTCTAGAGGTAGGACGAGGCGATCTGAGCTCTGAATGCTGTTTACTGAGTTCAATACAAGGCTGTCGAATGTGTATTTACAAAATTGCTGCTAGATGTTTAATTGTAGATAGGCAGCGAGGTAGCAAAGCTACTCTTTTGATCAGTTCAAGGAAAGTGTTTTGGAAAGATAGAGGAATTCCAGACAGGCCAAAGGCCTGTTCTCCTCAAAGGATGAATTGAAAAGGGAAGTGGTTTGGACAGATCCAGGAGTTTGGGACAGGCCAAAGGGCTTTTCACCTCAACAAAGTCCAAAGGCCTGTTCACAAAAAATGGATTGGATACGCCCAGGGGTCGAGAGGTTGAAGAGGGCGACAAGCTGAGCAAGCTTTTCCTCTCTGTTACAATTTGTTCACGGTACTTCCAGATATATGCTACCATGCTGTAGCTAAAAATAAATTTTAAAGGATCTAATTGCCACAATAGCAATATCTCAGTTGCTGAAGATGTTTTAGAGTGTTAGTGTTGTAATGGGTCGTTTGCCTCTTTGTATTTTTAGCAACTACCTGTCATTATTATAGTTGCCTTATATCAAACGCGCACATACACCAGCCGTACATTCAATGGTACAATTTGTGATTTCCCGGTCAAAGAACTGTGTGGACCAGACCGTACAGCAGTGGTGTGTCCCATGCAGTGCCTGTGTTTTTTGCGCTTAGTCTCTTGTATCATCATACAGCTTGTTTGCCTCTTGCAATGCCTGCATTTTGTTAGCAGCCTACATTGTATTGGCCAGACCTGTCTTTGAGCGTTCTCTCTTCATTCTGTGTGTGTGCAGATCGCTGATGCCAGTTCAGACAGCCTCACCTTTAAAGAGCGCAGCGGGTTGGGCGTGAAGTGAGTGTGCATCTTAAAGATGGTCCAGATGTGTGAGAGTTGTGTCTAGATCAAGGCCCAATCCCATTGCCACAGCTTAACGCCATGTCCGATCTAGAAATCGTCGTAAAATGAGAGTCTGAGAGGCTTAAGCTAAGGGCTAAGGGCAAGCTACTTTCATTGGTTTCATAAAAGGACGGCAAAACGATACAAACAGATATCTTGAAGCACCATTTCATGCCTGCCATCCTCTGATGCCTTTTCACTTTGTAATGTTGGTGTGTACTGTTACGCACACAGAGCACAGAGAGTGCCTCCCTGTGTTGCCACTGCTTATCTGTCGCATGTGACGCTGTGCCTCATCTGCAAGAAAGTGCCCACGTGTGCACATGATTGACTCTAATGCACAGTAACACCAGCAAATGTCATGTATTCTAATCAGGGAAGAGAGTCCCCACGGATGTAATGTGCTGAAGTATGTACCCGTAGTGTGTCTGTGTGTATGTGTTGTGTAAGTGTATGTGCCCGTAGTGTGTCTTTGTGTGAATGTGTTGTGTAAGTGTATGTGCCCGTAGTGTGTCTGTGTGTGTATGTGTTGTGTAAGTATATGTGCCCGCAGTGTGTCTGTGCGTGTATGTGTTGTGTAAGTGTATGTGCCCGTAGTGTGTCTGTGTGTGTTGTGTTGTGTATGTGCCCGCAGTGTGTCTGTGTGTGTATGTGTTGTGTAAGTGTATGTGCCCGTAGTGTGTCTGTGTATGTGTTGTGGAAGTGTATGTGCCCGCAGTGTGTCTGTGTGTCTGTTTGCCCTGTTTTTAAGAATTTAAGTGCCCTGAAGAGTTTAGACCACAAATTGCCTACACATGCCCTACATACAGGCTCACAGGAGATGATCCTTCACTCAATGCGCCTGACTGCTTGTAACGTTTGTAATATGACTAAAAGCTCTCATGTCCTACCATGCTGTCCTCTGCTGCTCGCAGGTGGTGGAACAGTGTGCTCACCAAGATACCCCACGAGGCCCCCTCCCAGCTGAAAGCTACAGGTGATGGCTGTGGCTTTGTACTGATGCAAGTCGATTGTGTACAACTGTTAGATGGTATGATGCTGCCACCACCTAATTGGCAGCTACAGGTGATGGCTGTACAGGTGATGGCTGTGGCTTTGTACTGATGCAAGTCAATTGTGTACAACTGTTAGATGGTATGATGCTGCCACCACCTAATTGGCAGCTACAGGTGATGGCTGTACAGGTGATGGCTGTGGCTTTGTACTGATGCAATTTGATTGTGTACAACTGTTAGATGGTATGATGCTGCCACCACCTAATTGGCAGCTACAGGTGATGGCTGTACAGGTGATGGCTGTGACTTTGTACTGATGCAAGTCGATTGTGTACAACTGTTAGATGGTATGATGCTGCCACCACCTAATTGGCAGCTACAGGTGATGGCTGTACAGGTGATGGCTGTGACTTTGTACTGATGCAAGTCGATTGTGTACAACTGTTAGATGG
>Ga0307942_1001064_pt1 | contig 21201 bp, 25 predicted proteins | sample OrgLakmetagen175_FD_201846 | JGI IMG/M metagenome (GOLD analysis project Ga0307942, IMG submission 201846) | Saline water microbial communities from Organic Lake, Antarctica - #175 | ecosystem: Environmental > Aquatic > Non-marine Saline and Alkaline > Saline | place: Antarctica: Organic Lake... | reverse complement strand
GCACTCATCGCTCACAAAATATATATTTTCACACCCTCCCGCACGTCACGCACCCCAAAATTAAATAATTATTTTAGCTTCCCGCAGTCACCCCGCAGGGTCAAAAAAGATATTTATGCGGGGTGATTTAAGGGTTGTACGGTAATGTGGGGAGTGGTTTTCACTGCCGGCGTAGTTTTTTTATTTTCTTGCCTGTTCTGTATTTCATAATGATGCATTTGGTCTTAAAGGGGACATAGGATGATGTTAGGTAAGCATTGCTAGTGGCTCCATTGGCAGTGCCGTCCTTTATGAGGGTCTGGTAGTACGCATGGTAGTTCGCTTCAGTTTTGGTATTTCCCAGTTTATGGAAAAGATGCATGTGGGCTGAAGTAGTTATTTTATTTTCTTGCCTGTTCTGTATTTCATAATGATGCATTTGGTCTTAAAGGGGACATAGGATGATGTTAGGTAAGCATTGCTAGTGGCTCCATTGGCAGTGCCGTCCTTTATGAGGGTTTGGTAGTACGCATGGTAGTTCGCTTCAGTTTTGGCATTTCCCAGTTTATGGAGAAGATGCATGTGGGCTTGAAGGGTGTCACGGTGGTTTGGTAGGTACCAAAGCCTTGGAAGAGGAGGATGGGCCATGTTTGTTGTATGAGTATGATTATGCTTTTGTTTGGTGTCCTGCGTCTTCTTTTGTAAGCCAGTGGATGTAGAAGGGATTTCCCTCAGGGCCTGCTGTTCTGATGGAGGTGTCAGCGATGTCGGAGTAGGTGGTGGCTGACTTTTTAGCAAGGGCGTCAGCATGTTCATTACCAATAATACCGGCATGGTACTTTACTTTGAAGAAGTGGATGGACATAGTGATACCCTGTCATGCCTTAAGTCATAGAGGCTATCAGTCAGAGCATTTGTAGACCGGCTATAGTATTCGACAGCCACAGATGGGGAGCCCAAGCCAAAGTTATGTAAGTCTTCCTTGAGCATGGCTCTAGGGAAAAACTTAGGTAGCTTATGTTTTTCAACAAGCACACTTCTACGGTCACGCAGTTACTAGCAGCCGTACTCCCTTTGTAGTACTCCCTCTTGTCACTGCTTATTTTTAGTTTTTGCCAGTTAAATATGGGTGTGAGAGGCTTATACGTGGTCATGATGTAGGCTAGAAGGCCTTTCTTCACCTCGCTGACGTGTCTTTCTCTACTTCGTCATTCTATAGTCTTGTCCACTACTAAAGAAGAGGGTTCAAGGGTTCAAGGACCACGCCTTCAAATCCTATCCGCTTAGAGGCATAACCTTACAGTTTCGCTCTATATACACATTTTTACGGTCTTACTAGCCAGGCAAGTACTGGCTAGAGTTCATCTAGCAGCAGGGCCTGCAGCAAAAGAGTTGTAAACCAGACCATGTTTGATGTCCCAGACTCTCTCGTCATGCATTGCTGCTCCTCACACATGAGTGTTTAGTATGATAAGCAGTATTTGCCTCCCTCATTCTTGTTATCCTCGGTTTGACAATCCATGTTTTTCTTGTGCCCAAAACACACAGATGATGGTTCTCCCTCTTTAATTTAATGCGGTCGGTTGTCTTGGGAGATGCTTAAATAATTTTCCGTGCTGCAATGTCACAAACAGCGTTGTGCCTTTTTTCCCTTTCCAAGGGTTTTTTTGTAGGTGCTACGAGTTTGGTGCTACAACAAACGCTTCTTACAATTGTAACAATGTTTACCATACGCAGCCTAGCAGTCGCACGTTTGACTGATGGCTAACTCTGTAAACTCTGAAGGTCACCCCATTGTAACCATTAAGATCATACATGCTGGTGCACTATTGTAAGTCTGTCATGCTAAATCAATGGCATGGACGAATCGTGTGATTTCCCCTGGATTTATAATGTGAGCAACGGTTTTATGGATATTTGGTTGTTTGGCCAGTTTAGATGAGCTTCCTGTAACAAACTTGCTCTTTTCTCAGACTTGTCTGAGCCATCTCCTCTTGGGCGTTGCTTGAGCCGTCGATTCCTTCTCGCGTGGAGAGGGAGGAGACGTTAAACACACCTTTATGGGGGGGCTTGGCTCATACTTGCAATCCATGCTTAAGCTGGTACCATGATTCGTCGTGACAAGTCAAATGTCAAATTTGAACCCAGCTTCCAATTTGCTTGCATGAACAGTCATGGGTCTCTAAATGTGGCGCTTCCTTCTTTCCCTTCTTCAAAACAAACGGTCTCTTTCTCTATACACTTTTCTCTTCTGCATACATCAGTTACATGTGTCCTCTAGCTTCTGTTTCTTTTGTTTAGCCAGGTGTAGTTTCAGGCTTTTTCCAAACTTCCGCTGAGATGCCCTTTGAGGCATATATAGTGATGTAACCTTACCTTACCTTCTTTCCCTTGCTTGGGTTATACGTTATACATTCTGGTGTTCAGTTAGCGCACCTGAACTGCTTGTTGTGGCTCTCCATCAGGCTCTTTTTATCGTCTCAGGTTTTTGCCTTTCATCACTCATTCATCACCTCTTACTTATAATTTACCTAAGAAAATAATACGGCACGGAATAATAATTTCCCTTCCTGTTTACACCTTTTTTTGAGGACTTCTCAGCAGCCCAACCCTTTTTGCTGCAACAGGTCAACAACCAACTTGTTCATGATTTCCTTTCTCACTGAGCTTATGGATTTATTTGTGGCTGGCCGAGACCAGTCAGCAACCGATCAGCCAAACAACCTGGCTGAAGGTCACCCCCCATTGTAACCATTGAATAATACGGCACTGGCTGAGACCAGTTCTTTTTTACAACCTTATGTTTACTTTACGCTGGCTGATCCAGCAATGCCTATCAGCCCAACATATGTGGCTGCCGGTTACCCCCTTTGTAAACCCTTTGTGACCATTAAGATCCTCAACCACACTTTTAAAGCTTAAATTAGTTTCTCCAATTGAACTCTTACGAGCGTCACAGAAATAATGCTCTCATTGTAATCATTTCTCCTGGTAGCGAGAAGGAGCAGTTGCCACCTCAGCACGGTTTATGAGCTTTGTTTGTTAAGCAGTTCAGCTAATCCGATCGCAGGCCACGCATTGCATCAAATCCAATCAAATACCTAATCGCTCTCATCTTCATCCTCATCTTCATCATCTTCCCCCATCAAATCATCCTCCCCCTCACTTGCCTCACTATCATCTCTGTCTGAGTCACCTTCCTCACTTCCTTCCAAGGCAAAGGGGTCTTCAACTTCAAGCTCTTCATCATCATCCCCACTGTCATCCTCAAACACAACCTCAGGCTCAGGCCCCCCCGCACCACTGGCTTCTCCATCCTCCCCAACAGCCCCCAATTTTTTGCTGTGAGCAGTGATTAAACCCAGTCGACCGTACAAGCGCAGCAGCTGCTGGTACAGTGCTACCTGTGGGTAAGGGCGTGTGTGTGTATATGTGTGTTTGCGCGTGTGTGCGTAAGGGGGGGGGTAAGGGCGTGTGCACGTTTTGGTGCTGTTTCTGATGTACTTCACATGATACAAATACCAGCATATTAAAAAGCAGTACAAGAAAAAAGAGAATCACGGCCCATACACATGAATCCACATCATCACACGGAAGCAAACACGCACCCTTCCATCAATGGCTTGGTACAATGCTGCCAGGGGTGCTTGAGCCCCAGGGGCAGCCATGAGGTATCCCGTGTGGTGGTGTAACAGCGCTCTCAACCAAGGGGCTAACTGGCCTGCTCGTGCTGGCCGTGATAACAGCCTGAAGTGTGTGCATACGTGTGTGTACTTGTTTGTGTGGATATGCGTCATACACTCTGGTTATGGACATGGGTTAGAAGGTTAATTTGTGTACGCCTATGCTGGGCTTAATTTGTGTACGCCTATGCTGGGCAGAGGGTCAAGCTAGCGCTTTGTTCAATTGACACAGCAGGTGTCGCCACATCTAGTCACACCTCACGTCTTTGCGTTTGCGCTAAGAAACAGCATTCTCTACAGGCGTTGCATGGACCAAGCGGGCTATGCAGCCACTAGTTAAAATACACGATTAATCCCAGCAACCAGGGTTGGCCACAGCCATCATCCACTGTATTTCTACGGTACATCTCAGAAAGAAACCTGCGTCTTCTACGGTGAAGTGTGCACAGTTACAGACACATGGCCCTAGGAAAACCCTCCCAACCAAAATGTAACCCCAGCACTAGTGGGAGCCCAGGGTGCTTACTGCCCACAAGGACCCCCGTGGGTTTTACCAGGGAACGGTTGTCAGCCGCGCACACAGAACATGCAAAAGCATGCCCTGAGTACGATTTGCTGTGGGCAGCCGAAGTGAGGAGGCCTGCTGCATGGGGGGGGCAGCGGTTCCAGGCAAGGCGGCCCGTGCTTTTTGTTCACTTGTCACAGGATTTGCAGTTTTTTGCTTTTCTCAGGTACGTGAACCATTCTGCCCTTTGCCAGTTCCAGAGATTGATTAGCACAATTTGGATGAGCTTAACGGCATCTGCCTAGCAAAGCCAGTCAGCAGTTGAATGCTGTCTTTGCGAGGTTGATGCTGTCAAGCTCCTCCTTGAGTGTTAGTCAAGCTCTACAGAAAATCCCCACAATGAGCAATAGGTGTGGTATGGCAAGTATGTAGGGTTGGCCAAAACCGTAAATATACACCGTATATGACCATATATTTGGTGATTTCCATGCTTAAAATACCGTATGTAAACCGTATATATATGGTTCCGGCCAAACCTACCAGTATGCTGCAGTTCTATGCCATGCAACTCGCATGGCAAGACGTGTGTAGAGTATTAGGGAGAAACATACCGCGACCAGTGCACGCTAGTAGCGTGGCTATTCACTCGCTTGCGAGAATGCCGAAGCCTAAATACGGCACTTGCTCATAGCTCGGCCAAAAACAAGAGTGTCGCCCGCTCAACCAGCCCCGACTACCATGGTAATCGGCGTGCCGGGGCAACTAGACGGGCATAGATGATGCGTGTGTGTTCCTGTCGCGTGCGAGAAATCCCCGCCTCATGTGGGCTGCGGCGTACCGTACCCTCAGCGGCAGAAAGTAAACACGCGTTTCCAGAATAATAAAAAAATGACTCGTGTAATGAAGTTCTGCTGGTGAAGGGCCTGCGCGCACAAAAGAGCAAGATACCCAGACCAGTGCTTCAAGTAGCCAGAGCACCACCGATGATGCCTGCTGTAACACAAATGGAACCTTGTTGATGCGACTCTCATAATTGGCTTAAGCAAAATCAAACCTGAGATCATAGAGGTTCCTTTGCAACGCAATAAGTTGCTTGTACCAGGCAGGTGTTCACATGCAATTTCATCCTGCGCACTGCTGCCTCAGTCGGCATCACTAATGCTTCTAATGCCTCTGAAAAGCTATGAAAGTGTTATATTCCACTGCTTTGTTAGAGCAAACAAAGTCCTTCAAATAAATGTATGCTGGCAACTACATGAAATCGAGGATAATACGCAATATACACACATACAAATACAAATACAAATACATGTACACAGACACGCACACACATAGACGTCTTCAGCAGCACACCAACAAGGCCCAAACTATGGCTGCTTGGCGTAACAAAGCAATTGCTCTCTTATCATGCTCCATGACCAATGCTGCTGTGCCTTGCCAGAAATGCCGTCCCCATGAGCAGGGGATAGGAGCAGGGGACATGTAGGACATATCTGACCAAGGACAGTGAAGGGTACAGAATGCTTGTACTCATTCTGTTGCACAATATGGTTCTCTTATGACAAGATGCTCTACAAATCAAGGCTTAGGCGGCCTTACTATGTATGCCTCGGACCCTCCATACCTGCTCGCACACTAACTTGCCCTCATCACAACTCCATGCTGCTCGTAGCACACAAATAAGCTAAGCGTCCTCACCTACCAGCAGCAGCACATAGGGGCAGCCAGCTCACCATACTGAGCACAGCGCCTCGTGGTACGACCCCACAGTGGCATAAATGCCCCTGCTATTGCTCGTAGCTAAGCTACCACACTGAGCATACTTTGAAAGCCAAGCGCCCTCACCTATCCACAGCAGCGCGCAAAAACAGAGCAGCATCTCGAGGTACGATCCTAGCCACGGTGTTGTGAATGACCCTGCTATTACTCGTAGCTAAACAGCGCTCCAAGAGCACGCGGTCGTTGCTGCACGCACACAAACAGTACGATGAACAACAAGTTGAGACGGTGCCGTACCAAACGGTGGTGCAGCAGAGCAAAATTGCACAATGCACGTTAGGACGCAGGCAATAATACAGCAAGCTGAGAACGCAATGCATGCATGCAACGCACACATGTGAGCCAAAGGGTGTTACCCACCTGCGCAGCGCTTGTGTGAGTAAAACAGCCACGGAGTCAGTTTTACTAGACCCACTAGGCCCTGCAGGCTCCTCCTCTCCATCTGCTGCCTCCCCTGTGCACGTGCACATGTGAATTGTGTGTATGAATGTAGTGTGTGTATGTGTGTCTGTTGTGCAGAAGTGCGTGTGTTGTGTATGTGCGTGTATGAGAGAGTGCGTGCAATTTGAGTCGTCTGCATGCTACATCAAGTACGCACTGCTAGGCTTACAACACAGCTTGAAATGCACACAAACCCACACCTGTTCTCCCTTCAGCTTGTGCCTCCATCGCTGCTACACGCTCCCCCAAAGGGACACCCTCGTCCTGCGGTGTTTGTGTTTGTGTGTACATCTAAATACAAAGAGAAAGAATACCAAACGGGCATTGTTCTTGTGCAAGGGTGAACATAATGCTTCTATGGAATTTAGCCTAACCTGAATTATGCTCACAAGCTATGTGAGGCTTCATTTTAAGGCAGGCTACACATTAATGCAACTGCACCTCAAGAGATCTGACAAGACTTACCGAGGGCAGCTTTCTAGCATGCACATGCACACTTGTACGCACGCACACACACATAACATGCACATCACAACTAGGCCCTCTTCCTTACAATATCCCCTTCTTACTCTCAACCTTAGCTAGCGCAATCCCCTGAAGGCACACATGCCTTTTCTCTTTCGACACACCAAACACGAACATGCACACCTCTCCACACACACACCTCAAGGCCTTCCTCGTCCACGATGTTCTCTTCCTGCTCCGCCCCGCTTGCACGCTCGCTCAAAGGTACAGGCGCCTCTTCCTCCCCGTCCCCTGCTCTTCGTTTATGTCCTGCAGCAGATGCCCCCACTTGGCCCATAACCACCATGGGTGCCCCCTGTGTGTGCGCACAACGTCGGGTGGGCGTAATGAAGAATTGTGTACGAACTACTGCACACAACTACAGGTGCGCATGATCTCTCATATTTTGTGTATAAGCGAGAGCGAGAGCAAATGCGCAGCGGGTGCACAACGTTAAATACAAGGGGGAAAGAAGATATTGCATACAGGCAGAGTGCTAACGAGAGGAACGTGATTATATAGATACGTATGTATAAGATATTGCTGAATGCGCTGCGCATGTACAGTCAACATACAATACAAATACAGAGGAGCCAATACGAGGAAGTGTGCACAGCCCTGATGCCAAACAGTGCTTGCATGCATGCGTACACGGTACGACGTCACAGCAAGTACAGGGGTCGTGCCCAATGAGTGTGAAAAGGCATGTAAAAGCACAGCAGTGGAAGCAGAGGGTGAAACTGACGGTCAAATCAAGGCTGACATAATTTTTGTCAATTCTCAATGCGGAATCTATTTGAGACTTAGGTTCAATTTGGGGCAAATTTTTATACAACAGACAGGAGGGTGTAGGACGCATAACTTTTGGACGGCATGTCTACTTCCTCATACAAATTATATATTCGGAATCCTGAGATTGAGAGCTATCAATTAATATATATATATGGGTCCGATCCGAGGGGGTGGGGGGTGGTCGAGGGGGGTTTGGAGTTTTTGGGACCCCCCCTCGAGGAATTTTACTGGGGCATTTTCCTATTTGGAATCCTCAGCTCAAGCCCAGTCGATTGGCACCCTTTCTGAGTAAATTGGGTATAAGGGGGGGTCTGTTGGACATGTCCAAAAGTCAGAGGAACACGCGCTCGGGTGCAGGCCACGGGGTGAGTCAAGCCGATGAAGCAGCAATTTACCCCAAACTTACAGGATTGTACCAGCATGAGATAGTCTGTGAATTTCTTAAGAAATGGAAGCAATGTGGGACTGTGCAAGCCAGTTATGGGTGCCTGATGGGTTATGTGTGCATGAGCGTCCGTATCTCAGTTTTTGCCCCATAACTATGCAACACTTCAGTTTCAGGTATTGATGAGTATGCAGATGGACGCAGAATTCCAAAAGGAGCAGAATGGTACCCTTTTTGTCTGGGTGGGGGCACTGGAAGGGGGTCTGGGGGGTGGGTGGTCCCTCAGGGTGGTCCACCCTAGAAATTGGACATACCTTCCAAAAATTAAAATTAAACACCCTCCTGCAACAGGGAAAATGTTTCATGTTCTTGGAGCCTATGTCAGCTACGGCAAAATGAGCTGGGAGGTAACGAGAACCATGAAGGCGTTGTTGGTTGACTAAACTAGCAGCGCACCCACTGGAAGGTTTTAGTAGCACCGCACTCTCGCAACCAAAAGGAAGCCTATTTGATATTAAATTAGATGCAGTTGTCTCATGTTCTTGGAGCCTATGTCAGCTATGGCAAAATGAGCTGGGAGGTAACGAGAACCATGAAGGCGTTGTTGGTTGACTAAACTAGCAGCGCACCCACTGGAAGGTTTTAGCAGCACCGCACTCTCGCAACCTTTTTAAACTGGACAGAGCAAGAGCCAAAAAGGGCATTCTCCTGCCGTTCAGCGCGCAGTCACCCCGCAGGGCAAAAAACAATATTTTTGCGCGGTGATATAAAGTCTGTACGGTAGTTACAAAATAAGAAGGGTGCGAAAAGACAGGGGCACTGCAAAGCTTCCGCGTTAAAAACGACAGATCCGCAACGCACACACCTGATTCTCCGGCCCTAACACAGTCACATCCTGCCGGCTATGCTGTGCCTTCCCTGCTTTTGAGCCTTTCAACTCTGCTAACCCCATTCCATTCACTCCCCCCCCCGCAGCAGCAGCCGTGCTCTCCAACAATACCCCCCCTGTGGTCGCCTGCAACAAGAACACTGCTGTGGCCCCACCATTGCTGCTGTCACTCTTTCCTGCCCCTTGTTGCTGCTGCTGTAGGTGCTGCTGAGACAGGGGTATGGACTGGAAAGTAGGCCGTGCGGTGGTCCCTCTGGCCACGAGCAAAACAGGACCTGAAAAGTGCAGGCCAAGAAGGGAATAAACAGGTGAGAAAAGTAGTTGGTGTTGCACACAGCATGAAATTTGAAAGCACGTGTGTGTTTGTATGTATGTGTGTGTGAGTGTGTGCTTCAGCATGCACATGTTAATAGTCTAGAAAAAGCTATGTTTTTCCTAAATTGACAACACTGAGCAGCACAAGCTGATATTATTGTAATGCGAGGGTAAAGTTGTGGCAGAAGCTAAACATTCCTGACAGAAAGCAGAACAGATATCGTGTGTACAGCTGCACGCATGGTTTGGCACCAGGTTACATCCTCCCATAGTTTGAGCACGCAGGAGAGGGATAAGAGTTCAGTGCATGCAGTTTTTAAACGGGAATGCATGCAAGAAGCTTACTTGTAGCAGCTGCTGCACCGTTGCTCATGGCAAGCACAGGCACCAGCGTTGCAGCACAGCAGCACGCGTTTGTTTGGCACCGGGTTACATCCTCCCATAGTTTGAGCACGCAGGAAGGGAAAAGAGTTCAGTGCATGCAGTTTTTAAACGGGAATCCATGCAATAATTTTTATCTGTAGCAGCTACTGCACCGTTGCTCATGGCAAGCACAGGCACCAGCGTTGCAGCACAGCAGCACGCGTTTGTATGGCATCGGGTTACATCCTCCCATAGTTTAAGCACGCAGGAAGGGAAAAGAGTTCAGTGCATGCAGTTTTTAAACGGGAATCCATGCAATAATTTTTATCTGTAGCAACTGCTGCACCGTTGCTCATGGCAAGCACAGGCACCAGCATTGCAGCACAGCAGCATGCGTTTGTATAGCACCGGGTTACATCCTCCCGTAGTTTGAGTACGCAGGAAGGGAAAAGAGTTCAGTGCATGCATGACTAAATCAGTACAGGAAGGCACATAGGAGACATATATGTTGCAGCTGCTGCACTGTAGCTGATGGCAAGCACAGGCACCAGCGTTGCAGCACAGCAGCACGCGTTTGTATGGCACCGGGTTACATCCTCCCGTAGTCTGAGCAAACGCAGGAAGGGAATTAGACGATGCATGATTGAGTGACTAAAACAAGCCATACACGATTTTGATGCCTTTTGAAGAGCAGTACTACTGTAAAACTTCATGGTTGAAGCGCCTCACAATCTGACCACGGAACTAGAACTGTTGACGGCTGCGGGTTGCTGGTGCTTGGATAATGCGGAGTACCACTTAGACTGAGCATCAGCGCAACTATACACGTACAATTAAGCTTGCACTAGTCTGAAGCTATGGTTCATCCTCCCACATTTTTTTGCACACGCATCAAGATACCACTGTTGAGCGCGGGCAAAAGCAAAGTTGTCAGTGTTGTACTTCTACGCCGTATTTCCATTTTCGGACTGTATATACGATACGGTTACGGTCCGGTCCGGTCCAAAACCTTATTAAACAGTTGAAGGAAAAATAAGGTCCAAACCGTACTAATACGGTTGACCGTTTTGCCTATTTGCAGGGAAAAAAGGGTACAGGGTTCAATTCCAGGTCAGAACTGCGTTTAATGCTTTTTCACCCTAATTTTTTGGTGTACATTTCCTCTTTTAACATTTCAGTTTTAACATTAAATATATGTAGGTATGAGCCAAAATGTCCCTATGGTGCAAAAAAAGCCAAATTTTGGCCTAGCACCGTACCATACATCGTTCCGAATTCTACCCCGTATATATGGTCCGGAATTGTATAAATACTGTTTTACATCGTATAACGATACACCGTGCTGTACACCATACAGGCACAACACTGAAAGCCGTACTTGCTAATTTGAGCGATGCTTAAGAAAGACGCCAAAGTGCTAGCATTGTTTGTAGCGCACGCAGGTAGTGTTGCTCAGAGCGGACGATGTAACTTATCAAGCCAACAAATGCTGGATGCAAGCAGGCTACTTACGTAGATCCGGCATAACCATGTTTAATTCAGTGCACATACGGATACTAGCAGGGGGATTTCAGTGTAAGGTCGTGTACAAATGCATCTCAGGCCAACTTTACACGTATGTTGGATACATACATTAAGACGATAAAGTTTCTATACTCGAAGTGACACAAGCATCATTCCAACACATGTAAGAGACAAGAAAAGACACAAGAGGAGCGTGCATGCTGCTACTGACCTTCAGTGCCGGGAAGCAGCTTGACTGCCATGATGGTTTCGCTACAAGAGCCTTGGGTTTGTGAGGACGCGGCTAACCTGTCAAAATGCAATGTGTGCAAGTATGTTATATTCAGGGGGAAGAGAGGGGACGTGTCGCAGGGCCTAAGTTGACAGAGACAAAGCCGCATTCATATTACTCTTTGGAGGCTTTGTATCGTACTCTTATTTTTGAAGATGACCCAGCCAAACCCACTGTCGACTCACCCCTTGCTGGAGTCCACACGCACGTGGGCTATCAATTGCCCCTCCACACCATTGCTGCCTTCTGACGTCCTCCCGCTGGTGCTGGGAGGTGACGAGCAATGCCACACATACACGTCCCCTGCCTCAGAGACACCCGCTAAATGAAAGTCCGAGTGGCTTTCCCCACTAGTGCAACTAGGGCCTGCAAGGTGCATCAAAGAAAAAGACAAAATCAGCTCGTATCTTATTTCCTGTCATATTAAAAAGCACCCAGAGATTCCTTTTGGCAGAAGAAGCCTTGACATAGCCATGAAACTGTATCACACATTTACGCTCAAATTGTGCGCCCTTCACCCACCTGAAGTGCAAGCATCCAGTGCCACGACAGGATCCGGACAGGGTAGGCTGCCCACTGCTCCTCTTAGTCCTCCCCGTTTGCTCTTCTTGCCGCTGCTTGTAGCAGTGGCAGAGGGAGAGGAGGGCATAGACACAGCAGTTGGCCACAAAGCCAGGCTACGTTCCCCTGATCCGGCGGAGGCAGCATGGCCGCCATCCGGAGCAAAAGCAATTGCACGCGTGGGGTTCTACAGTGGAGGAGGTTGAAACAAAGACGCAAGAGGGTGAGCAAGTGCTTGTGGTGGTGGCATCATGGGGCTACCATTCAAGTGCTGGTGCAGAGTGGAGGCATTACAACCAGCTTAAGCTCTCACAGGCCCTGCTGAGTCGGGGGGCATACCAATACTTGCGGTAAGGTTTTCATGCTCACCGGGTGTCCGGTGAACTTGCTTTCTCGTTCCTGGAGAGCGGTGTTCCAAAGTGCTAAACTAGAGCTGCCTCCAAAGATGTGCGCCATGTCTGCAATCAAGGAACGGGTGAACCGTTTAAATATAGGTGAATGGCAGGCAGGGGTGTGAGTGTGCGGTACGTGCTCAACACAGGTGATTATTGCATGCCGTTTGCCTTGAGTGTGCATGTGTGTGCGCTGTGTGCGCTGTGTGCGCTGTGTGTGTGTGTGTGTGTGTGTGGTGTGTGTGTGTGTGTGTGTGTGTGTGTGTGTGTGTGTGTGTGTGTGTGTGTGTGTGTGTGTGTGTGTGTGTGTGTGTGTGTGTGTGAGCATGCATGGGAGGGTCCGCGTGAAATTAAATTTTTGGAGCAGCCATCTTACTGACCCGGCGCGAGGGCGATGCAGGAGATAGGATGCTTGCTGGCTTTAAACGAGGACTGTACGGCCCCCGTTTTGACGTCCAGCGCGCAGATGCGACAGTCGGCGCCGGCCGCGTAAACGAGGCCATCTTGGGCCGAAACAGCTATGGAGGTGACACCCCTGCAGTTAGATTTACATTTAGCGGTTGCTGCAGTGGCAGACAGATTCCTGGCAGACAGACACTGGTACACACATGCACTTCCAGGATACATGTGGGGATGCACTCATGGCAATTGCGGTGTTGTGTCGGTGTTGATGCGTACCCTTCAATGCAGTTAGAGCTGCGCCAGGTTTGCTCGCCCAGCTGTGTGTTGTACGCCTTCACATCCCCAGCAGCTGTGCCAGCAAACAGCAACATGCCAGAGCTCTTCTTCTTCTTTTCCTGGCCAAAGGAAAAGAGTGTGGCATGGAAAAGAGTGTGGCTTGGTCAGAGGAGGAGGCTGCTGCAAGCGCACATGTAAACAAAGTGCTAAATCATCTCCCCCTCTCCTCTTTCTTCTCCTACTGAGCAACACAACACACACACACACACCTTACGTCCTCCTTGATGCCCCCATGCTAAGCAGGTGTGTCGCTCAGTGAGGTGCCCGTTTGCATGCCCATCACCCTGGATGTTGGCAGTGCCTCCTGCAGCAGAGTCCTTGCCTTCACCTAGTGTGGCACGCAGACGGCCCGTCCCTAGAAGCAGATGAAAGGAAGGAGTGCGACGCAGGGTGGTTTGCGCCCTCCCGTCATCGTTCGAGTGCCGGCGCGCAAGCAGGAAATCTGTGCACAATATAAGGTACACCTAGCTAGCTCTGAGGTTCAGCGTGCGAGCTCACCGGAGTCGTAGGTCCGGAGCTTGCCATCTGCGGTAGCAAGGCAAAGCAACTCCCCAGACCCTGGCGAAAACGACGCCAGAAATGACATCCCCAAAACAACTACCTAATATGTTTATTTACACTATTTCTGTCTCTTGAATACCGGAAATTACATAGACACAGTTTGTAGTATATTAGATAGAGGTGGAACATACCTATTTGATACCATGAGGTTATAGATTAGGTCGGCCAAAACCCTGTTTCTGTGTACCATGCTTGGACCTTACTTGTCTGAGCGAGCATTGCAGGGATTGCGGGAGTACCAATACAAGCCTGGTGGTAAGCCTTCTTGTAAAACTCCATGCGCGCAAAGAGCTTGCAAGGCTGCCCCTGCTGCGACTGGCAAAAAAACACCGCAGACACTAGCATGAATCATTTGTTTATCTCACAAGTGGGGCACAGTCAATTCTACCTCCTTTTCATGAAGCATAGGCACATGAACTTAACGGCAATTCAGGACACACGGCAAATCAGGACACAAAGTCCTTCGGCAAGCTGTGCTCTTTACTCATGTTGCATACATTGATATTCACAATCCCAACTCACAATTTACTCGTGCTGAAACCCTCCTGCCTAAAAGGCACCTAACCACGCAGTCAGTAGCCGCCTTGCCTGCCTGACACACATGCCGCAGGCTACACCATCCTGGACGTCATCCACAATCCTTTCTGGGAATGGCTAACCAATCAGATGCCAATGTGGCTGGCTCCGAACCTCATCACCATGATGGGCCTCGTTGGCATCATGCTGTCCTACCTGGCCTCTGCCCTGTACCTCCCTGACTTTGTCGGTGCGTGTTGCTCAAAATCATACTCCTGCATATGCTAGTATTGGTGGGTTGGATTAAGTTGGCTAAACCCCTATGTCGGGAGTAGGTTTGGGAGTATGGAATCTACCAAGCATAAAATAGTCATGTACTCATGTACTGTTATGTATATGTATATGTTCTGTGACCGACCCTCTTTGTATGGTTCCTTGTAGGTGTGTTAACAAACCGCGATTCCTGCCCACTCTGCCAGGACTGCTACGTGTAGCGGATATGTGTGAAAAACCTCTTCATACAGATAAGGACAACGTTGACACATTTCATCATTGCAGATGATAAGGAGGCTCCGCGCTGGCTACATTTAGCCAATGCTGTGGCGGTGGTGGTGTACGTCAACCTAGACTGCATAGATGGAAAACAGGTCAGTGTGCCTGATGGCGCGCACTGACGCACTGGAGTATCAGCTTGAGAACTGCGTAGGTGATTTACTACATCAAAGGTGCAGCGTAATTGCCCATGCACTTCTGCATGCATGTGCAATGAACATTTGCAGCGCACAGAACAAATGCATAATGTCATGCTACTTGCTGCACAGGCAAGACGGACACGCAGCTCCTCCCCCCTTGGGCAGCTGTTTGACCACGGGTGTGACGCGCTCAGCGTGCACCTCCTAGTAGGCAATGCACAGGTGCGGGGTGGAAAGTCACCTGCGCCCAACCAGTGGCCAACATTTGTGCTCAGGAGGAAAGTCCTGTAAGCCTTCTGTTTCCTATGTGTGAGCTACGAGGTCAAAATAACCACAGCCAGAGGTGTAAAGAGAAAGAGATCGGAGGGAGGAGGAAGCTTATATGCTTGTATGCAACTCATAGGCTGCTAGGAAATCCCCAATTTGAGCTTTAAAAAAGGATACCGCATATCCTTGCCTTGATCACTTCGGATATTAAATAACTATTTGGCCAAAACAGGAAATTCATTGGAGCCCTCTCCAAACTGGATTCCAAGTCAAAATTTAATTATTTCAGTGCTTTTGAGGGCGCTTTTAAAAATGGCCTCCCAGTGTGCCAGTTTGAACCCCCTGGCCCTGTCCTTGAAGCCCTTGTCCCCAGATGCGAGGCTGGCCGCTCAGCAGAGACCATGAGAAGCTGCAGAGGGAGAGGCAGCTCAGGGAGATGACAGAGAAAGAGGGGGACAGGCGCTGTTGTAGAGTGCACTTGTGAGGTTGTGTGCACGTGAGACTGAGTGGGGCGCCCGCGCGGCTCCAATAACAAGCCTCCTCCTCTCACAGCCCCTCCAGGCTCTTCTTCTGGGGCATTTTCACAGAGTGAGTGAAGATGGCGAGTGGGTAAGAGAGGTTGCTCCTCTGATTGAGGGAAGCACACGTGTACCACTCACCCTCCGTTCCCCCCCTGCAGCCTATGGTCAGTCTGCCCAGCAGCCTGCACAGCAACAGCAGCATCAGCAGGGGCAGCAGCAGCAGACAACACTGGGTGCTCTCGAATTTACAAATTAGTTCCCGTCAGGACCCTCACGAAGTCCCTTAGAACTCAAAAATTATTCCCCAGACCCCCTTACGAACTAAAAACAGAAATCTATTTAATTTTTAGTTTTGGTGTCACGAAGAGATCAAGGATTTACAGGATAAAGCAACACAGGAGCGGTAAACACTTTTCACATGACTTAAGAGTACAAAGCCATCGAAATTTTGATTATTTCCTGAGCGGGTGGTCCCTAGCTTCGTTAAACTAAAAAACAAAATATAAATACACAGGGATGGGTCATACGGACCTCAGAGACGTTTAATACGGTAAAATACGCATTAATATGCAATACGCGTATAATACGGTACCGATTTTTATGAGATTTGAGAGTGCCGATTTTTGACCCAAAATGGACCCGATTCGTCCCTAAATTACCCAAATCGTTCCCAATTCTTTTCCAATATAGTATATGTTTTTAATATTTTATGTAACAGCATTTAAAGCTCACTGAAAGGCCGTTGTTGGGGCGGAAGTTGACTAAAAAGGCCCAATAATGGCAAAAAACGGCAAATTTTGCAATCGTATAATACGGCCCAATTTGTTCAATACGGTAAAATACGCGTTAAATACCATACGGCGTATTATACAAATACGCCGTACAACCCATCCCTGTAAATACATGTAATTGAGCCTGGAGATTTGATCCCTTCAGGACTTCTCCCCTGATCTTTACCGAACTCGAGATTTTCTCCTCGTGCCCTATGTCTGCTCTGGTGGTGTCTGCTCAGTGGACTATGAATTGTCAAGCTTGAACTGCAATTCTTCCTATAACTTCTTGAAGGAAAGATACGGGGTTGTTGTATTTCTGTGCACTCCTGGTTTGGTTCGACACATCTTTTATGCTGCTACAATAAAATTCAGTGCAGTGCAGGAATTCAGGCTGAAAATTTTAAAACAAATTAATCCTCAATCTAGCCAGGAATAGGGTATCAACCTCAAAATAACAATTTTTGTTGTAGCCACATCAACAATTGGAATATTTCAAACGTCAATCTGAGGTCCACCTTTGTATCTGCGCAGGTGGCCCTTGCAAGCCCTTGTGGGGCGGCATCAGCAGTCCTGTCTGCTTCGGTAAGGACTTGCCTAGGATGTGAGGCCTCTGTATGTATTTGTGTTTTTGTGTGCACATGCATGCTTAGGATGAGTGCGCCTACTACACATATGTGTGGCATAACTTTGTCGTGATCACTCGAGCAGTGGCAAACCTTCCTATGAGGAGTTCATCAGAACAAGCAGGGTCGCATTTTTGGCAGGACGTTTTAGAGTATTTGCAGGTATAATGAAAATGATGTGTGGCTAAACATTCACGCATGTAATTCGCTTGAAACGTGGACAGGTCATGATGACCTGGCTGCTTGCGCATTTGGAGGAGTACCACACAGGGCAGCTGATGTATAGCAATGGCTGGCTTGGGGTTTTGGAGGCCAACTATTCGCTTGCCATTCTGTCTTTCTGCAGTTTCATTTTTGGGGAGCAGGTGCGTGTTGGATTGTCCCGTTCGACACATGCCATGGAAAGTTGCCTGGGAATGAGGCATTTAAGGAGGTGCATGGCAAATGCGACTGACGTGCTAGTGAGTGTGCTGTTACTGTGCAAGAGAAAAAAGGCACGGTGATACTTGACCAATTTGGCAGAGGGGGTCAACTGGGGAAATGTCCAAATATGTGCCTTTTTTGCACTCAGAATCCGGCCATTCACAGCCCCTTCATCCGATTGGAACTATTTTTGCTTTGAATGAAAGCTTGCATTATGAGCTGCACGATGATGTGCTTACATCCATGTAAGTCACAGTGCGCAATTTGACAGGTGTTCAAGCTCATCCTGACCACCAAAGCCCTAATGGTGTGGCTTTCCATGAGAAAACAGTATATATTCGTGTATATCACCAACCACTTCACCGTTTGACTCCATTTCGTTTGCAATGATATTTATTTGTTATAAGGAGTCCATACCACCTAAAATTATGAATTTGAAAATCATGAAATTTGAGAGTGGGTGAACAGCTGTGAAGATATTGTGGTTAAAAGTGGGGTTCATGCCGTGGGCAATTAGGCATGTGCGCCACAACTGGCAGTTTTCAAGCTTAGGTGTAGTTAAAATACTTCTGGGTACCAAGTTTAGATACTGCCAGCTGGGGCGCACAAACTCAATTCACATTTCAAAAGTACCCCTGTTTAGGGCCTCAGTTGACCCCCTCTGCCAATTTGGCACCAATATGCTTGAATCCAAAATTAATAGCAAAAAGTGCAAGTGGCTTTTTGCGGCAGCGTGAAGATTCGTCACAAATGGTCTAATAATAACATACACCGCGTTTAAGGCGCACAAATTTTGGAAGAGGGGTTGCTGCGATTACAGAGTTATGGGGAATACCGTGGCAATTCCATGCAGGTGTGGAACTTGCCCCTGAGTAGCGTGCTCACCTTGGTGCCGGCGCAGTACTTGGAAGGCTACGGTGAGCGTCGTATTTGAGTGCCGGAGCTGCTCACAGCAGCGTCATATCATGGCTATAGAATCAATTGAATAGAGCTTTGCAAAGCACGATCAATTTTTTGCCTGCAAATCTACATTTGACCGTGTGACCTTATCCTGCTATGGCAGCCTCTCCCTCGAACTCACAAGCCAACCTTGTTTTGTGAAAATAAGCAGGCAACATATTCACCATCAATGTTCACTACGGGGTGTTGTCAGTTCGAGTGCACTAGTGAGCAATTGAGAGAATTTGTTTTATCAAGAAGCTGGGACGTTTAGCATATACAAGAATGGCGGCCAATTTGGAGAGGAAGCACTGATATCTCAACGCTCGCGCTTCATTACGATGGATCCCTGCCATCGCATTTTCAGGCTGTTATTTTCAACGTTATTCACTGAAAGAAGTAGGTACTGCAGTCAGCATGCTTCGTTTGTTTGGGACACTGGCATCATAACCTTGAGTTTTAACTTGTGCTGATGCTCGAATCCATTGCACAGAGGAATCAATCCTTCGCTAAAAACATTTGCGCAAGGTTTTGAATGTCATACCTGCTTTTGTGTGCAGTACTGCGCCACCTCTTCTTCCTTGCCTCCTATGTCGGATGTGTCGCATTGATGGGGCCCCAGACTCTGCGCATTCTATCAGGGCCTACCCCCTCCCCCCTCCTCAGTAATGCTGAGCGTGGGTTCAAGGTACAGTGGAGTTATGTCGACAGAAGAGGGTGAGGGCTTCATGCTGGATTGCTGTTTAATTGGAAACATGCAATAGATAATAAAAAGGGAAATGGTCCTTCGTTCTTCTGTGCATCTCTATGCATCTGCATCCCCCACCATAAGACGACCTGTGCTGTCAGGACCTTTTCTTTTTGCCATTGTAGATTCTTGGTCTACACGGTAAGAGTATCGCACATGTTCCTATGTCGCCTTTCTTCTTGTTGGAGCTTTGACAGGATGTGTCTTGGAGCTCCCGCGTGCAGCAGCTGCTCTCGCTGGTGCTGCTGCTGGTGCTGGGGGGGTGGTGGATGGCTGAAGACTTCACACAGCTAGCGCTTGGGCAGTGCAGGTGTGTGTGTCATTGACGCTGGTGTTGCTGTGCCTTGCTAATAGCCAAAAAAACAGATTTAGGCTCATAAAGGGCGCACCAGAGTAGATTTTAACCTCCTTGTATATTCAAGCTGGACGATCCTCTTTTTGCTGGCACAAACCAAAATCGCTGCCAACCACGTTACTTTCAGGATGGCTTCAAACACTTTCGGAATTGCATATACGTTGGTGGCTTCACAGCTTATCATGACCCACATGGTACGAAAAATTTTGGAACGCTCATGTGGCGCATTTGCAAGTGCAGTGCAAGGTTGCAACGTGGCATATGGTTGGTGAGTTGGTGATGCTTGCGCCGGCTCTCCTTCCTAGCTCTTTTTCATTGTTGCGCCCTTCGAAGCAAGAGCAAGCTGCTCCTTTGCCTCGGTCAAGTGTTAATCCTGGCGAGGTTTTTGGTCACTAAAATTATGACCGTGGCATTTCCTTGCATGCCTCATCCCTCACGTTTTTCACAAATCCCACCAATCTCATTCCCTCTTTCTACTCTTCTTATTTCCTTTTTTCATTTCTTATGCTCAGTCTAAAGAGCCCTTCTTCCCCTTTCCCTGGGCGTACCTGCTAGTGGGGCTGGGCGCACTCAACAGCAGCCTCCAGTTTATTAATGGCTGGGGCCTTGCTGCTGTGCTGTGTACCATCACCGTTGGCATCTACCTGCACTACGTCATCACTGTGGTGCTTCAGGTGTGTGTGTGTGTGTGTGTGTGTGTGTGTGTGTGTGTGTGTGTGTGTGTGTGTGTGTGTGTGATGTTTAAGGTATACAAGGGGCAAAGGACGTCCACCCTCTGATGCACAGCTGCAATCACTTTGTTTTTCTTCGCTTTGCATGCGCCACATTTGCTATACATTAATAAATGTACAGAATTTTTATCTATTTCCCTGATTAACGTCTCTCCGAGAAGGGGTGATCTAACTGCCAAAAATGTTGTTTGATGGTTTTTCAGGAGTAAGCTTGGAATAAACCAGTCTAGACAACTATTCTATTGTGCTGCTCTTAGGAGTATTGCAATCAATTGAAGAATTGCTCCGTCCCCTCGCAACATGGCCTACAAAAACAACATATGAAATTGGGCCATTTTTTAACTTTGACTTCAATTCACAAAAGTTTTTGGTGTGTTACCTGCTAATGATTGAAACCCCGTAATGGATGTGAGCGTTGAACAGAGAGCAGGGCACAGAAAAGGCCCAATGATTTGCAAAAACTTGAAATTATGCACTGATTAGGCAGGCCTCGCAAAGCCTGATCGCAAATAAATTATGCTTATTATTTGGGCACCTCGCAATAATTTGGAGGATCGCTAGCGATATTATTTTTCAGCTATTTTGGGCCTGCAACAGCAGTTGTTTGGCGGGGTGCATAGAAGCAACTCCCTTAGCACTTCAGACCAGGGAAGTACACTGGGTGCCCAAATTATTCAGGGGGGCCCGGAACAGCCTGTAAAAATTTTCAGGGTTCCCCGGAACTGCTTTCAAAATTATTCAGGGTGTTATGAAATTTCCCGGGCCGGGGGCGACAGCCCCCGGCCCCAAGCATGATGTTGATGCTTGTGTGTGTGTGTGTGTGTGTGTGTGTGTGTGTGTGTGTGTGTGTGTATGTGTGTGTGCATATGTGTGTGCGTGCGTGTGCGAATAAGTGTGTGTATGTGCGTGTGTGTGCTTGTGTCTGTATGTG
>Ga0307942_1001063_pt1 | contig 21204 bp, 22 predicted proteins | sample OrgLakmetagen175_FD_201846 | JGI IMG/M metagenome (GOLD analysis project Ga0307942, IMG submission 201846) | Saline water microbial communities from Organic Lake, Antarctica - #175 | ecosystem: Environmental > Aquatic > Non-marine Saline and Alkaline > Saline | place: Antarctica: Organic Lake... | reverse complement strand
GCCACAAAGCGGGGGCCCTGGTCTGGGTGCTGCTCCAGGAACTTGGCCACAGCAGACTTGGCCAGCTTGGCAGCAGCAAAGTTGATGTCGTACACCTCGTTCTGAAAAGAGCAAGGGGCAGATAGGTTTTGAGCTGCAAACTTATAGAACCAGCACATACAAATGCTTATTTTCTAATAATCCGTGAAGGACAAGCAAGGAAAAAGCTGCCTTCTGCAAAAGTAAAACAAACTTAGTAATGAGGCTGACCCCGGAACTGCTCCTTGAACCTCTGACCCACCTTGGCTTGCAGATTGTAGTCGGCTTGGCTGATGGAGGTTCCGTTGAAGGTGTTGGTCTCGATGATGTCAGAGCCAGCTTCCAGGTACTGGATGTGGATGGCCTCAATGATGTCAGGGCGGGTCAGCACAAGCAGATCGTTGTCGCCCTTCAGCTCATCACTGTGGTCCTTGTAGCGGTCGCCGCGGAAGTCAGCCTCCTGTTTAATGTTTAGATGAGTCAGCATTGCGGATCAATGCAACTTTGCAGAGGTTGTATATCTAGGAATAAAGTTAAAAGCCAAGGATTTAGACAGGACTTGTGCTGAAGTTTCCAGTTCATTGCGTGCTGGGGCAACTGCTTCTTGTTGTCAGAAATCTTGCAAGCATGTATGTCACGCATACCTGAGCATTTGCCACATGACTAAAAGAATTTACAGAAATCCTTTCGTGTCATGTCGTAGCCTTCAAATATAAGTGTCAGAGGAAGAAGCACATTGCCCTCTTATTTGTTCGCCTGTCCACGTCAAATTGCAGGTCAATAGTCCATGGGAGAATTTTAGCCAAACACCCACCTCCAACTTGTATCTCTGAATCATGGTGCCCATGGCGCCATCAATGAAAGCGATGCGCTCATTGAACAGGCTAGTCAAGAGTGGGAGCACTTGGTCAGGGGTCATGGGCGCCTGCTTGGGGACCGCAGGAGCTGTAATTGCTTGTGCTGCTGGTGTTGGTTGTGCTGCTGCAGGCGCAGGCGCAGGGGAAGGCGCTGCCCTCGCCTGCTGTTGCTGCTGCTGCTGCTGCTGCTGCTGCGTTACCTCTGCACGCGGACGGGGAGCTGTGTGTGTACAGACAGGGAGAGTTGTGCTGAGAAGGGAGAGTGGATGTGTTCTGAGGCTTGAAGCTTTGGGTCAATAACAGGGAGTGCAAGCCTGGAGGTTTGAGGGCCACCCACGACTGCTCCTCACCTGAGGCCGCATGCCTAGCCGCACTCTGCTGCTGTTTGGACTGAGGCTTGCCCACAAGAAACAAAGCGGCCTGCATGCACAATTCCGTGGGGCGGTGGGGGAGGTTCCTCAAAGTTTTCGACGCGCGGTGCGTATGAGGAGCAAAGCCTTGTGGGATCCCACAAATTTACCCACCACGGCCAACGCTCCTGCAATAGCCAGCGTCACAGCGACATGAAGCACGAAGGGTATCATGACCAGGATCCGGGCAAACGGCAACATTGGGAGAACTCAACAGGTGAAACAGCCTAACAACCCATGGAATTTACTTTTGTTTCCTTCCAGTATTTCGAAATCCAAAGCAAAATGATATCAGGCAAACCGGTTGGGCGGACCTGCATTTCGTGTTTAAATAAATCAAAACAATCGTACTTGACTGATAATTTGCAACCCCAGACCACCTAGAGGTGCTGCCCTCCCGAGTGTTATGTGCCGCTCTCACGACGGGACGACCCCACACCACTTTATAAAGTAATAATGTCAATTTAATTTGATATCGTACAAGTGCATGTCAGTATCCTTGAAGAAAAATTCGGGCGATTTGATCGCATGCCGCAAGTTGTTTCAGTTCATTTAAGCCTCCTGGTTCCAATTGCATACATCTCCTTCTCTCCCCATCAAATTTTTTCTCGGAACCAAAAATGAAAACTTCGTGCCAATTCTTTTTGCCAGATTGAAATTTGGCACCCTGCCCGCTTACTTTTTTGTCTCTGTGTAATGGTATGTTTTAATGATAAATACCTGTAAAGAAAAAGGAAAAGCAGCAAGTAAATTCACAGGGGAAACTCTCCATATTACTTTAGGTAACAACTACTTTGCAGAATTGGTTTGGTCTGGCTGTTACTTCTTTACCTCTTTACCTCCTTCCGCCTCGTGTGAGAATAATCCTATCTTACTTAACGGACCATTCAGTTACAAAGCACTTTCAAGAGTGCAAACACATGGACTAGGAAAAATGCGAGTTAAATCATCAATGAATGCAAAGCCGCTCCTCAACCTACATGGAAACTCGTTTTTCATTGAGGGCCATGGTTGGGGAGCAGAGGCCTGCACACCATCAGAAGAATTGCTAGCTATTAAGGGGGGATTATGTCGGGAGTCGCGTCTGGCGTGCACATTTTTGCGGACTTGTTGGCATACATGTGAGCTTATTAGCTGGCTGGTGATGTGGCATGCTGGCCTGCTAGTGCCTGTTGCTCCCAGCAGGATGTTATGAAAGGCTTTGTGGTGTCTTTGTGCCTTTTCTATTTGTTGGGTAGGATAAGTGTTCACATAGTGCTGAATTTTGATCAAAAGAAAAGAAAAGAGTACATGGCAGTGAAAAACCACTCCCCACATTTTGATCAAATAAGTAGTGCGTTTATTTGGCTGCGTGTCCCTTTGCTGCTTTAATAGCCAGCGGAAAAAGGATTGGCAGGGCTATCTGTGAGGAAGAGGAAAACTCTCCTTGCATTAGTGGCCGAGCGAGTTTGGTATATGTTGTTTGCTAAGTTTCTTTGTGGTGTCTGCCCCAAATTCACACGTGGTGTCCATCATAACTTTTTCAACGTCCTTTGATTTTTTGACCATTCTGGTTTTCCGCAGAGCACATGCTTTGCTATGCATTGCTCTTTCGGTAGTGTAGGTATCCAGGCCTCATTTTTTTTAGTCAACCCTCTGTTTTGCTCTGCCACTCAGTCTTCCTCACGCAGTTTTTATGATTTGCTTGGATCCAACTTTCCCCGCATTATTAACCTTTTTCTTCCGAAACATCTCCCCTTGTGCCTCCTTTTTTCATACGACTGGCCCCTCATGCTGCCATTTTTCCTCTCGGTTTCCCTACTTTTTCCAGCGTAGTAGGGAGTTTGCTATCTCCCCTTGATCTACGAATACCTTCAAAGTGAAAAAAATCGCCAACACACTCATGACCTAGATTGTCAACATGAGCTTTGACCTCAGGGCTCAAGGCTTGTAAAAATGAACTGTGTCTTTAGTTCATCAAATTAATTGTTATAGGTTTTGTCACGCCCAATAGTTGGCAGTGACGATTCGTGTGATTTGGTTAGTTGGCTTTTCAGTTGAGGTTGTTTTGCCTAGTCTCGTTCAAAAAGCTGGAGAAGCCAGTTTATTGAAGAATTGTATTAAGCCAGGGTCGAGTCTCTCTTGAGCAAAGGCTGGGAACTGCACTACAGACTGTTGCATACAATGATTTCTAGCAATTTGTTGGTGCGCACCTCTGTGGTGCCACCACTGTTCATAGAAACGTGTCTGGGGAGCCGTATATTTCAACCATCCTTGGCAACACCATAGAAATTGGCAGTTCAAGGAAAAGTATGCCGTCCGGTCATGTTAAATCAGTGGCGTGGACAAACCGTATGATTCTCCATGGGATTTATAATGTGCTCAACGGTTTTACAGTTATTTGGTTGTTTGGCCAGTTTAGATGAACCTCTTTTAACAAACCCCATGTTAGTAAAATTCCATAATGCCCTTACTAATGATTGAGCAGCCGTGTCACCTGGCTGGCCTTTTAAATTAAACTTAGTTTTTAGATAGCCTGTGATCAGTTGCCGTATGGCAAGTCAGTAACAAACTCTTTCCTTTTGTGTCTTATGGATTTATTGTTGACTGACGAGGACCAGTTACAGGCCGATCAGTCTGGCTGAAGGTCCCCAAATGTAGATATATATCTAAAGCTGTGATCAGTATTGGTGGAGACGAAGCTGTTCAGGGCAAGGTGCCCTTTTTTTGCCAAAACACTTGAGTTTGTGAGCAGACGACTGCTCCTCATCTTTGTTGTTGGGATTTTATACGACTCAGCCTGTTACATAGCCTGGCTTCAGCGCACTACTTCTGCAGCTATGAGTGCAACTTCCTCCCTCTCTTGTGTGCGCAATGATCTTTCTAACTACGCTTGAGGTGAACGTGTTTGATTTCCCTTCTCAGCTGAAACCAAGTATCTGTCCACCTTTATAACTAATGAATTCATTTGTGGCCTGCCTGCTCCTGGCCACAAGTTGTAATTGTTTTTTTTCAGGCAGTTTGTGGAAAGGGTGTGTGTAACACACCAAGCATTTACATCATCACCAAGGCAGAGTATAAAATATCATAGACTAAACTACTGCCAATCTAAGCACATACACCGATAAGGGCCTAAGTACTTACTTGCATTCTTGCCTTGCAAGCTAGCTGCTTTTACTGCGGACCATGTAATCTACTGAGCTACCTACCAACAATGCACCTTATTCTCAAAGTTAAAATGGAATTATGCACAGAGTAAAGGGATTTTTAAACGACAAAATGTCCTCAGAGCTCCTCTGTATGTCCAGCATCACGAGTTTGTGTGACAACCACCATTACTAGTGACCACCACCATTACTAGTGAAAGATGAACCAGCACAAACTTGCACCCTTATGATTTCTGTGCCGCACGAGAGTCACAGCAACTAAAACATGTCTACTTTGGCAGTGTTGCAGCCGGAGCAGCCAAAGCAGCTTGGAGTTGCAGCAGCTGGCTGCTGCTTGCGAGCTGCTCAACATCAATTCCTGCACAATCATACACAAAACAAAAAATGAGTGTTGCAAGCAATTTGTATCTCTTGCAAATACCGTACGTCCATGGATCCACCGCCCCCCTGAAAAAATAATATCCCTCACTGGAACTTCTTGATGGGTGCAGACAGGGCTGGGGCTGGGGGTGCAGGGGCAGGGGCAGGTGGAGCTGGGTCTGGGGGGGAAGGTGAGTGCGGGAATTCCACTCATCGGAAGGCTTCCTGACCACTCATCGCTCGCACTGCTCAAAACGTTAAATTCCGCCACCGCCCCACAACCGCCCCCTTAAAAATAATTATATATTCAACCACCACCCGTCACCGCCCTACCAAAAAATAATAGGGGGCGGTGATATACTTCCAGTACGGTAAGCAATGAATTCGTAATACGTTTGCAATCCCAGGGTGTTATTTTAGGCCCACACAAGCGCTTGACGTACAGCAGCACTGACTTGTTTGTACCCAGTGTATAAGGGAGCAAGCCTGCGCTCTTCTATAAAAAACAACACCACCTTCATCAGCCATTCTGTGATTTAATACTACTAATAGTAATAGGAAAGGAACAAGACCATTATTATCAGGGATGGGTTATACGGACCTCTGAGACGTTCAATACGGTAAAATACGCATTTAATACGCAATACGCGTATAATACGGTACCGTATTTTATGCAAATTGGGAGTGCCGATTTTTGACCCAAAATGGACCTGATTCGCCCCAAAATAACTCAACATCAATTGTATTAGTATATTAATACTTTGCACTGGAAGCTCACCGAAAGGCCGTTGTTGGGGCGGAAATTGCTTAAAAAGGCCAAAGAACGGCCAAAAACGGCATATTTTGCAATCGTATAATACGGCCCGATTTGTCCAATACGGTAAAATACGCGTTAAATACCATACGGCGTATATACGAAGACGCCGTATGACCCATCCCTGATTATTGTGCTATCACTATTATGTACCTGCCTGCACGCATGCTTATTTGTAACCCGGTATTCCGTGCGCACCTGGAAGCTTGCCATCAAAAGAAAGCTGAGGGGCGGCCTGCAGTTGGTGGTGGCCAGTGCTGTTAGGCCGCAGGAGGCCTTCAATTTGACCCCCCTCAAACCCTGAGCCGTTGCCCCCAGGGTACGTGTGCCCAGTGCTGCGCGGTTTCAACAGGCCGATGTCGCGGAAGTTCAGAGGCAGGGGGTGGCCGCCGCCCACGCAGTTCTTGAGGAGCCCACCTCCAAGGCCCATGCTGCTGCTACTGCTGCTGCTGTGGTTGGGGTGGGGGGCAGAGGTGTTTACGCCCAGGACGCTCCGCCCAAGCACCAGGGGGCCATTATTGGCCTGCTGCTGCTGCTGCTGCTGCTGCTGCTGCGAGGCAAACACAGTGCTGTCGCTGGAAGTGCTACCTCCTCCTCCTCCTCCTCCGGGGTCGTTACCATCACCAACACTACCACTGTTGCCTCCTTGCTGCTGCTGCAGGTCCAGCTGCAGCCTTCCGGGGTTGCACAGTGCGGAGTGCAGGGACTGTTGCCCCCCAGAGGTTTGCTGCGGGGGTTGCAACAGCTGCAGGAGGGGCTGCTGCTGCTGTATCTGCTGCATCAGGGCCTGGGCAGGGCAAGCAGGTGATGCAGGTGATGCAGGTGATATTGCTTGTGTGCAAGGACTTCATTACAAAACATCCTGTTGCGCTGCAGCATGAGCGTTGCAGCATCCGGAGTGTACGAAGTTGAAGCTCTGCCACCAAAAAAAACAAACAACAGACGCCTACTTATATGCATACGCATGCACAAGCGCAGCAGATACGAGCACAAACACACACCTGGACCCAGTTGTTGCTCTCCTGTTGCTCCTGGTGCTGCTGCTGCTGCTGCTGGCCAGAGAGGACAGAGAAGCCATGGTGGGTGTGCTGCTCGCTGCCACCTGCAGACAGGGACTGCAGGGAGCTGCTGCTGGGGTTGTGGTTGAGCGGGTGGGCAGAGGCGTACAGCTTTAGGGGGTTGGGGGCGTTGATGGCAGGCAGGTGGGGGCAAAGGCTGTGCATAAAATGGGGAGCGGAGGCAGGGGGAATGCTTGCATGTGGGGCTCCTGCAACGTGGGCACCCAGGTCAAGGGAGGGGGGGGGCTTTTGCGGAGGCTGCTGGCTGGCTTCCCCGCCTCTGAGCTGCCAGGAGAAGTTGCTTCCACCCCATGCATCGCTGCCCATCTGTGCACGGATGAGGAGGAAGGTTACTTGTTACACCTAAGAATAGAGGCAAGCTGGAGCACAAAAACAAGCACGAGGTGGCCTTTGTGTGAACGGAGGAGGAGGCGTGGCCATTTTGCGAGCCAGGTGCTGGTCAGTTGCTGAGTAATAATTCTGACACTGAAGCCATGGCTCCTTCATGAAGGTATCATTAACGTGATGAAGGGTTTAGAGTCCTGAACCCTTGGGTGGCGCCAGTCAGGTAGAGCACTCAGCATGAATTTGCCACGGCACAAGAAAAGAATTGTGTCTAAGCCCATAATGATATGTATTTGCTGCACCGGTTACTGAGTGCACGTGCTTGATAGAAACAAGCTAGGGGCAGCTTATTTTTCAATGGTGCGATCTGACACGGCCTACTCCGGCCTGCAAGGCAAAACAAACTTGGAACAGTGTGATTGGTATACACAACCTCTGATATCATTGAAGTAGTCTGATAACGGACGATGTTTTTTTGCGCTCACTTATCACTTACGTTGGTGGCAGCTGACGAGGCTCCAGACGCTTCAGTGGCGACTGCGTAGCTGCTCCCACCTGCGTGCATGAACAAGCAATGAGCACATGCTTACTGCACGTAACCGTGTAAACTGCTATACACTGCCTGTTGTGTAGCTGCTCCCACCTGCGTGCATGCACATGCAAAAAGTGAAAACACGCCTACCGCTTGTAACTGCATGCACTGCCAGTCGTCCCTGTGCCAAAGCCCCCCCAAATAGAGCCGACAAACTTTTCACCTAATTCAAAGCTCCCTCTACCTAACCTATAAGCAACGGGCTTCCCACATCAGACGATAAAGGGCTTTGCAGGAAAACTGGCATTCTGGGTAGCTGTGGGGCCTGGTGCCTATTCTATATTCAATTTAGCTGGGTCCATTCCCTAACTTACACTGATCAATCTCTGCTTCACACCGTATGGTACCCTAGCCAATGCCAGGTTTAAAGATACCCAAATAATTAGGGATGGGTCATACCGCGTAATCGTATAATACGCTGTATGGTGTTTAACGCGTATTTTACTGTATCGGACAAATCGGGCCGTACTATACGATTACAATTTAAACCGATTTTTGCCGTTTTTTGCCTTTCAGACAAATTCCTGCCCAGAATCGACCTACCAGCGAGCTTCCGATGTCATTATTACCTGGTTTATTTACATTTTATATATTGGAAAATGACTTGAAACGTTTTGGGTGATTTTGGGGCGAATTGGGTCCATTTTGGGTCAAAAATTGGCACCCCAAATTTGCATTAAATACGGTAGCGTATTTTACACGTATTTTTCCGTATTAAACGTCTCTGAAGTCTGTATGACCCATCCCTGCAAATAATAAATCCCAATGCAAGAAATGCGCGGGGGGCAACACTTAATACAATAACAGACACAATGCGAGCCCATGCGAGGGCCTTTTGGCCCACTGAGCTGCACGTGCATGCATATGTGCGAGCGTGTGCATGCGTGTGAAGGAAGGCACCCGCATACATTGCTGCTCCTCCCCAAAAAAAGGCCCTGCTGCTGATGCCTGAGGTCAAGCTAGGCCTATTAGGTGGCCTCGAATTTGATGCTGCATCCTTTGCTGCCCTGTCCTCTCCAACCCGCTCTGCACGCGCGTTATCTGCTCAATGCTGCACAGTTTTGCCGCCTTCTGACTTGCAGTCCCGTTACTGGGCTTAAAAAGATTGCCCATAACAAAGCTGTGCCTGTGGGGCCTTCCCAGCCCCTTCCCGTTCATGCTTGCAAAATTCAACTAATGATGCCCAATAAGAGCTTCGTCAGTTATAATATATTTATTTTAGTGCTGCAACACACTGCGAGGGGTCAAAAACGTTCGCAGTATGCGGTGATATAAGTACCGTATGGTCTACAAGCATTATCATGCAAATATCAGTGCCGCAATGTCGAATATGGGACATGGTTACAGGGAAAGCCTGAGAGTGGGAGGCACAGAAAGAGCAGAACAAGATTGTCACTTCACATTGCTGGTTGTATCAGCCCGGTTCTTGCTCCGACAGTTGTGGGCAAGGCAAAAAGAATAGTAAAAATAAAGGAGGCCAATTGGCGGCCTGCTTGAAATCTGGTAGGAATGTTTGAAGCGTAGTACACAGTGTTCTTCTCACTGGGCTTGCCTGTGTTTTCCTGTGACCCCCAACCGCCGTTGCATACCAAATTACCAAGGCCTGTGAGCTTAAAGGGCACAGGTTGGTGCAGTGCGTGAGCAATGATGTTTGTTTTTGACTACACAATCACAACATTTAAACTGCGAGCCACTACTACGTCTTTCTGCCTGCCCTCTTAGCAGGCAATCAAATAAAAATGTAGCCATTCAACAATTCAACAGAACTTCCAGGCCCTGTGACGATAAAGTGGATGATAGACATGGCTGATTCCAGCATGTAGACACCGTTAGGTTATAGACATTTGGCCAGACACCGTCTGGCCAGAAAGGGAAGGGGGGATGCGTGGGACGGCCTGCCCCCCCTCCTGTTCTACGTTTGTGGTTGCTGCCCCAACCGTTACAGAAACAGCAAAGAGGAGCCGTGCCGTAAAAATTACAGTTTTGACACACGGATTGCAAGTGAATGCAGGTGTACAACAAAGCGTGTGTCTTTACATAAAGTGACCAACAACATAATGCAAGTAAGTTAATTCTTCTCATGCATGCCCGTTTACTTGAAGTGCTTACACAGATTTAGCAAAGCAAGAAGGTCAAAACTTATCTAACATCGGCCAGTTAAACTGGGAAAATCCAACACGTTTTCCCTGCCCTACAACTACATGAGAAACGTTTGGGTAGTTACTGCAAGCGTGTTTCATCCCAAGAATGCGGGCACTGGACCAACTATTAGTTTGTCAAATCTACTAGCATGCATGACTAGACAAACAAAAACAAGCAAGATTTAGAACCACTTCCTGTGCAAATAGTTGCCCCCATTGATCACGGCACTGCTCGTACCGTTGTTGTGGGTACTTTGGGGGGGCGCTAGGGAGCCGTGTTTGTTGCTGGGCTGCGTGTGTTTTGGTGGCAGGGCCTGCAAAGGGAACAGAGAGAAAAAGAAAAGGTGGCGGGAGGGGTGTAGAAGGGCAGCGCACGCGTTTGAGGTGAGGGGTGTAGAAGGGCAGCACACGCGTTTAAGGTGACTGGCATTCAAAAAGGGGGCATAGACCTAGTCCAGATGAGTGTCAATGAGTAATAAGCAAATTGATTGTATCGGACAACCATGAACGCTCGTCACATGCAGGTATTGAAAACACCCCAATGACTGTAGCCTTGTTGCACGTTATACAAGGGCGACACTTCATAAAAAATGCAATGTCTGCATTTCTTGCGGATAGGCAAGGAATAAGGAAACTAGCACCAAAGCGCAAATTATTCAAAGCATACAAAACATGCCATGACAAGGAATGCAACATAGAAGGTGGGTGCTTTTCCAAGGGTTATGGTGCACAACAATCTCACCTGCCATTTTACGTCGGTGCACGGTACCCGAGGTCTTACGTGATACAATTATAAAAAAGCTTGCTATTCCACGAGGAAATAAGAGTGATCATGATGATATACCGCTTCCATGTGCACTTAAAACTGCTGTATTCATGTGTGTGCATGGATTGCAGCTCCTATATTGGGTGGGGGCCACGTTTATTAAAGTAAGTGCCTTGAACTCTTCGTACTTTCCACTTCCATTTGGACGAGCTTTTTGAAGCACGACTACCATTTTTGAGAGGATCACGCACCTTGCGCTGCTTGACGGCCTTCAGCGTTGGGGCTTGGTGATTGTGCTGTCCCTGTAAAGGCACGAGTGGCAGAAGGATCACAGTCAAACCTATGATATGTTTTAATACATGTCAGGATATGTTTGGATATGTTTGGATATGTTTGAATATGTTTGGATTTCGTGCCTTGATTTCGTTGTGATTTTGTAGGAGCATCGTACACAATTTTCATATGAAATGTTGAACAATGTGGCGGAAAGCGCAAACCAGGGAGTTTTATTCTTCTACTATGAAGTACCAGCAACCATAAGAAAGATGGCCTTCGAAAGATTAGCTAACCAGGTGCCATCAGACCTAAAAACCCAACAATGCCAAATTACCGTCAAGCAGTCAAACATAAAACGTGGATCAGTGAGTGAGTGTGTTTGCGCAACCAAACGTATGTGTGTGTGTTTGTGTGTATGTGTGTATGTGTGTGTGTGTGTGTGTGTGTGTGAGCGTGCGTGTCTGAGCGTGTGTATGTATGTGTGTGTGTTTGAGTGTGTGTGTAAGCACCTTGTACTCAGTCGCCACAATCTCCCCGCCTGCCCGCTCTACTGTCTTCCTGGCAGGGCAGCTCTGGTTGCTGCACTTGTAGTAGCTACGTGGGTTCACGCTCCCCTTGACAATCTTCTCACCGTACTTCCTCCACTACAAGTGTGCGAGTGTGTTGCATGTGAGTGTACGTATACATGTTCTGCGTGCGTGAGTTCTGTGTATTGCGTGTGTGTGTGTTTGTGTGTGTGTGTGTGTGTGTGTGTGTGTTTGTGTGTGTGTGTATGTGTGCGCGTGTGTAGGTGTGTGCTTGTGTGTGCTTGTGTGTGTGTGTGTGTGTGCTTGTGTGTGTGTGTGTGTGTGTGTGTGAGAGAGAGAGAGAGAGCAAAAAGTCAACAGCGTTTCGCAAAAAGGTTTATAGCAAGGAGTTGACCGTCTAGGCCAGTCTTGCCCCTTGACCCAATTTGGGACTAGTTTCGACAGTCAGACTTCTTATTCAGGTGAGTTTGGTCCATGAGGAAATCCAAGCCCATGCAACGGAAGAGAGAGAGTGAGCACAAATGCCAGCCACCCAGTCAGGGTTTCGACCTCAAAAACACTCGACGACACGCACCTGGAATCCGTCTTGGTTAGCACTCGCAGCACGAGGTCTTTGTGCCTGCAGAGGCGCTGCTGCAGGGGCCTCTGAATGGGTCGTTGCGGAGGAGGAGGGCCGCGCCATCAGTTGCTGCCCCGTCTCGTTGAAAAAGGCGTTGCTTTGGGGAGGTGCAGCGCACAGTGAGGATAGGAAGCAGTTCTGCTGATGCTGTTGCAGGCTGTCGGGCTGTGCGTGTAGGGAGAAAAGAGGGGGGAGAGTTGACCTTGATGGAGGAAAAACAAGAGACACAAACACCACACCGCTACTGGTTTCTCATACTCACAGTCTGTGCTAGACTGTTGGAGGCTTCATCCTCGTTGTGGAAGCTGGTCACTTGGAGGGGTGCAATGAAGAGCTGCGCAGCTGACTGAGACATTCACACAGGCTAACTGGGGTCTAACCTTCTACCTACAGTTACGTAATATGCCTACTCTACTAAACTATAATATTGTATCTAAGAAGGTGTCTAAAGCCGGATGAAAAAGTCAGTCAAACCGCTGTGCCCAGGCAGGAGAAATTAACATGTATGTTCGTGGTGGGTCCGCCTTTTCTGTATGTGAACACAAGGGACCTTACCAGGTAGCTCTATTGGCAGCAAAATTCAATGCCTCCAAATCATTTCAAGGAGTCCTGCACACACTCAGCTTCCGCGCTCCCGAGGCAAGCAGAGGTAAGGAAGACGAATAGGTATGGTTATCGAGGCATGAAGGGAGGTGACCCTTGGCAGTGACACAAACACCACAAAAACGTGTTCTGATATTACAGTGTAAAATCTAACAATAAAATGAATCAAGATCCAGGCGGGGCTCCTGATCCCACTCTAATTCCCCCTTACACGTAAAGACGTCTTTGCCAGCAATACTAGGCGCTGAAAAGCAATCCATCAGAAATTGAATAGGCCGTGACAGCAAAGATGAAAGAACGCAGCAGTGCAATTTATCAAAGTAACATGGTTGGCCTTATGTTAATTTGGCCAGGCCCTAGGGGCCCATGTGTAACAACGGTCGGATTGCCGATGATCTTCGTTGCCAAATTGAAAGATCAGGTGCCCGGTCAAAGAAAAGTATACAACTCTTCTATTTCACAGCTCATTGAGCTAAAAGGAAGTGGATTTATGATCAACTTGTCTGAACTTCTGCAAACTCACAGTTTAAACTGGATACTAACTTTGTGTTCTTGATGTTGTGCAGTGTTTGCCAACCCAAAAATCAGGTGACATGAGGTTTTTGAAGAATTGCTGCCAAAGGAACCATTTTGCAGGATTTGTTCTAACCTGATCTGGGGCCTTCTGCAGCCCTGCAAGAGAAGGAGGTGGACCTGGAGAACAGCAGCAACGTAAGTGTCATCACAGCCAAAAGATCAGCAGCTGTGGCGTAGATTGGCAGCAGATCTGTGCCGCAAGCTGCGTCCAACACCCTGTAGGCACTGGTAGCTCTTGGCTGGAGCCGTGATGACAGCACCCTCACCAAACTGGTTACTGTCATGGTGAAGGCCATCAGCACAACTAAGCCTTAGGCGGTCTAACACCCTATGGGCACTGGGGCAGCTTGACTGGTACAATGCTGGTGCCATCAACGCCTCGACAGATGCCACAGCTCAGCAGCAGATCATCTCACTTGCCACCCCACAACTTAAGCAATACCCTCCAAGCCCTTGGCTCACTATGCTGGTACAACGCAGCAGTGTACAGCCAGCTGGTGAGCTCGCAGCTTCACAGCATCACCAGCAGCAGCAAATCAGGTCAGCACTTCAGCTGTGCGCTGTCTGGCTACTTTGACAGCAGAGCAGATGCACTAGCACCATGGGGCAGCCTGCGCGACTTGCGGTAGTGGACTGAGCAAAATGTGTCCAATGCTGTCGTTGTATGGGCGATGCTCACAATCGCAGAAAAGGAGGGGGGCATATATATACTTTCAATATGCGCAACCTAGCACACCAGCTGTTTAAAGAAGCAAGCAGCAAGGGTGCAGCTGGGCTTCAAGTGCGGGCTGATTGGGAGTGAGATATGGGCAAGCTGGCCAGTGTCCAGTGGGAGACTCAGCATGTGGGTTTGCCTGAGTTTGACCAATAGCAAGTTGCTGCAAGCTGCAGAGGCGCATCAAGTCCACAAAAACTAGACAACTAGGAGTGTAGGAAGTAGGGTATAATGGTAGCAGTAGCCCTGCAGGGGCATTTCGAAATTCAAGCAGCAAGTGTACCTGGGTTTTACAAGCTGCCCAACATTCCAGCTGCCTTGGCGGCATCGCAGTTGCAGTAACGCAGCGTGACCGTGTCTACCTCTGCCATCCAGCAGGCCAAGTGTATGGCAAGGCTGTATTGCGGTTGGAGCAAATGAAGCGGTGCTGTGACAATAAGGTGGTGTGTGAGTCTGAGCTGATGGGAAGCATTGAGCGGCAGCGGATATGCTGTGGGTTCCTTGTATGCAGTGTACCAAAAATCTGCTGCTGGAAATAAGTCTGCCAAGGTAAGCAATGAGTTGAGAAAAAATGGTAATTGTATGCGTACGTAACTCGTATACAACGGTGAGTTACGAGTGGTTTGTTACTAAGCTTTAGCACGATGCTACCGCTGGCACTTTTACTAGATGGCTTCGCTACATTTTTGTTATCCAACTAAAGAAGCAAGAACAGAATATGATTTGATCATATCATCTTGCCCAACTCAGTGCGGCGGGGCGGCCAAGAAAAAGGACGACGGTTTAGCTGCAGTAGTTGTAGCAGCTACATTGCAATAAAAGAAGCCAGAGGTAGGTGAAGTGGGAAGGAATAGCAGAAGACCAAGAGAAGAGCAGTTCAGTGACCAGCAGGCTTCGAGGGGGATGAGCAATATGTTGACTTCACCCAAACACACAAACTCTGCTGCACATCACTCCTTCTAGGGTTAAATGACGCTAATTATCTGCTTATGCCCTCCTCTGTTTGCAGACATTGAAGACGCGTGCTCAAGCTGGAGGCGAGAGCAAACATGTTTGGTAGCAAGTAAACACGGCCGAGCATCACTGTATTACAGGACAGGGAGCTCAAATGTCATGGGCTCCCAGGCATTGTACAGGTTTCATTGCAAAGACATGATACTTGATGCCAGTACGCAGTGGTGCCATGAGACAATGCGCGGGTCTTGCGTTTACGCTTAAGTGCTAAAACGCTAAAACGCTTGTAGGATTACTTTATTATTTCGTTCCCTGTACTTTTGGTCTCCTGTCATCGCTTTCAAGCTGGCTGATTGTACTGTTTCTTTCAAACATTAATTCAATGTTGGCCACAAGCTACCCTTAATTTTTTCACTCAAGCAAAACTGCTCTTCACACACGCAAATTGATATCAAGGGCACAGGCAACTGTGAACCAGAGAACAGACGGGTTGATCTTACCGGACCCCCTCCAGACAAGAGGCAACACATGAAAGTGAGCAATACGATACACTTAGCCAACCGCCACAAGCAGAGGACTGGCTAACAAAAGTAACATTTCCCAAGTTCCAGACCCTCCCAGAGGTAACATGTGTGTACGGCGTAGATGGTAAATGCTCCGGCACCATCACCCCTCAGCGCCTCAGCATTTTACAGGATGCATATATAACTCTGCTCGTCATCGAGGCGCACACGCCCTGCTGAATCCCCCTGTCCAAGACCTTGCAACCAAATTCCGTGGACTACTTCGCCGACTCCCACGACTTTCATCGACAGGCAACGATACCAATCAAGCTGAATGCTCAAATTATTGAGCTCTGCCCACTTAATATATGCCAGCCTTTTGCAACCATGCCCTGGTCAACAAAGAAAGAATGGCATCACCTCTAGACTTTAACCCAGAGCTTCAAGAAATCTGGACAGCCCATCCAAGAGACATGGTATTCAGTTCCAGGACAGACACATTCTCCACACAGTTCACTGGATTCTCCATCTGCCATCCAATGTATGATGATAAGCATATGCTCAAAGTAGTGCGACATGCAACCGCATCTGCCTTTGAACAACCAAGAGGCAACCGCTACCTTCCTACTACTCCCAAACTGGATGGAAAACAGCACCATCGCTTTTCACAAAACCTGTATCGACAACAAGAATGTTTGCACTGTTCTTTAAAAATTCTTAAAGACAAAAGTGCGCTACATGCCACTCCTGTACCAGCAAAGCAAAACACCACCCCTGCTAGAAGCAACATGGGACATACACAGCATAGTAGTCTGGAACAAAGCTCCCAGGGAGCAACTTATTACAAGCAGCCCGTCTTGGTTAGATAAAACAAAACAATACCTAACACCAGCAGCAATTTAAAAACGCAGGCAGCATGCGTATTTTTGAACTACCAACTCCACCAACTGAAAGGATACTGCCAAGAATGGCAAAAATGTGTAACAAAAAAATGGTTCTCAGTCTATTGGAGCTGGAGTCTACCACCCTCAAAAATACGTAACTGAATCATTACAGTAAATCCTGGAGGTACAAGCATCAACTGAACCATAAATAGAGCCGAGCTAGCAGGAATTGCTGCCGCTGTTGTGAAATACACACCCATGTTGCTTTTATCAGACAGCGCTGGTGCACTATGGCAAATAAGAATTAGCATCCTCTACCCCCAGCGCACAAAACGGCATAAACATGCCAAACTCCTAGAAACCATGTTACACCACATCCAGCTATCTATCTAAAGACACCATCCATCTCTACAAGGTCAAAGCTCATGCTGGCATCCTAGTGCGCTGATGCCATAGCAAAGTGCGCTATAGCAAAGTGCGCCATAGCAAAGTGCGCTATAGTAAAGTGTGCTATAGCAAAGTGCGCCATAGCAAAGTGCGCTGATGCCATAGCAAAGTGCTCTGCGGAAGATCAAAGTGGCCATGATCTCCACATTAACACTGACTTCATCCCCACTCATCCATATTCTGGCCGGCAAGGGATGAAGACCCTCTCCCGGTTTTCCTATCAGCTACTCCAGACAACACCTGCCAACCAGAACCTCCGGCAGAAAGTCTCTAAGTTATCAGATTTTGATACCAAAAAAGCATAAAAGCATACATGCACATTTAACGCAAACTAGGTCCTAAATCAGAAATATTTCAAACCATACATGCACATTTAACACAAACTAGGTCCTAAATCAGAAAAATTTCAAACCATCAGTCCACAAAATGCTACACAAAATACTACACCACACAAAAATTGATCAAAGAAGACATTGTCAAGAAAAACATCAATAATATTTTGGAAGAATGCAAGTGTTACCTCTGGAGAAAAGAAAAATATCATGCTCTGCCACGCGTAAACCAGTAACTCTGGGACTGTGGAGTGGGATCCTCGTGTGGCTACTGTAGATGGTGCCTGTTGCTCCTAGCAGGATGGTGTGACGGTTTTTACGGCGTCCGAGTAAGCAAGGCATTAGCGGTTTATGTTGTTCTAGTGCCTTTTTTGCTTGTTGAGTAGGGAATTGTTTACTTACTTAACTTCGATCAAATGTATGTTGTGTTGTTTAGTTGTATGTCTCTTGGTTTCATAGCCAGGGGGTGTGGATTGGCAGGGCCCTCTACTAGGTTATCACGGGCAGCTCTTCTTGCATTATTGGCAAACCTAGTTTGTTACGTGTTTGTTGGGTTTCTTTTGAGGCGTGGTTGCTGGGTTAGAGTTACTATGACTGCATCTGGCTTGCTAGATTTCTGCCGCTCAGGCTGTTGTGCATTGAAATTGGAAGGTAAGAGCCAAGTTGGAATCACTCCTATATGTATCTCCTCAGAAGGGCGTATGATGCCTTGTCACTTGTCATACCATTGTTGCACTCCCTACATCCTCTGCTTGTGCTAGCAGGCAGGCACCTGTGCACCTTGTTGGATCGCTATAATAATCATTTGTCCAGCAGCATTGTGCCTGTTAATAATCATTTTATTTATAATGGGATGACTGCAGCCTGACAGCATGTGGTACATGCCGTCTAGCTTCTAGCTTCTGGCAGATGGGGTTTTTTTTCTTTTTCCTGGTTTCCTTTCTTTGGTTCTGGGTCTCCTTGAGCAGCTTCCTTTTGCTTTCTCCTCTGCTTGAGCCCTCTCTCCTCTTTTTTTTTTTTTGTCTGTCAGGTCCCTGCTGGGGGCCGTAGCTGTAACACCACCCAAAAAAAAAAAAAAAAGGGCAGGTTGGTGGGCCTTTTGTATGGTTGCACTGAGCGGCACACTTTTGGTTGTATAACAAATTTGTGCGGCAGAGCATGACATTCCTCTTCTCTCCAGAGGTGACAGTTGCATTCTTCCAAAATGAGTTGATTATGTCTTTCTCGACAATGCCTTCCTTGATCAGTTCTTGGTATTTTTTGTAGCACTTTGCAGACTGATGGTTTGAAACCTTTTTTAGGGCCTAGTTTGTTTTGGACGTGCATGTGTGCGTTTACAGCATCAAGATATGAGAAAATGAAGATAGAGCCTGTCCGCTGGAGGCCCTCGTTAGCAGGCAGGTGTTAAGAGTATCTGGTAGGCAAGCTGAAGGAGGGTTTTTATATCCTTGCTGACCAGAATATGGATGAATGGGGATGGGCGCCAGTGTTAATGTGGAGATCATGGCCACTTTGATCTTCCGCAGAGCACTTTGCTATGGCATACATCAGCGCACCCATTCCCTAGGATGCCAGCATGAGCTTTAACCTTGAAGAGATGGATGGTGTCTTTATATGGCTTGATGTGGTGGTGTATGATGGTTTCTAGTAGTTGGCAGGCCTGCGCTGGGGGTAGAGGATGCTATTTCTTATTTGCCATAGTGCTCCAGCGCTGTCTGATAAAGCAACATGGGTATGTTTGTTCACAACAGCAGCAGCAATTCCTGCTAGCTCGGCTCTATTTGTGGTTCATTTGATGCTTGTGCCTCCAGGTTTTACTTTGGGGGGCGATGTATGAGCACCTCCACGTGGTGCCCCCTGTAAACCCTGGGAAACGCCTTCGTGTGCCTCCGCGCACACGCCCGGAAATACTCGGGAGCGGCTAAGACTCATACGGCGGAGCAACACGGCAGCCCTCAGCGTGGTAGCCGTGGCAGCAGTCACAACCAGGGACCGGCTGTAGCTTGCGACCTGCTCCTGGCGAGTTAGGCACCGGCTCCCTTCGCGGCCAGGAGGCATGCCCTGGCTCACGGTTTCAATTGGCAAGCTGTGGAGGACAGCATCGGACTGGTCTGCTGTAGCTGGGTGAGCTGGAGGGGTGGGCAGCTAGAGAGGAGAGAGAGGCGCTGTTTTTGGGGGCAGCATGTGTCCTTTGTTCTCTCTTCTACTCCGCTCTTGTTCTCTAGGTACTCTTAGTTTTGTGAGGCTCTCTCAGCCTCTTGTTTCCTGTTTCTGACTGAGGCTTCTTATGCACACGTCCTGAGACATATCAATAGCTTTTTCTCGTATCCTTGATGCCTTTTCTTCGTGCTTCTTCAGAATAAACGTTCTCTTTCTCTTTACACTTTCTCTTCTACATACATCTGTTTCATGTTTCCTCTAGCTTCTGTTTCTTTTGTTTGGCCAGGTGTAGTTTCAGGCCTTTTCCAAACTTCCGCTGAGATGCCCTTTGAGGCATATATAGTGATGTAACCTGACCTTACCTTACTTTGGTGATTCTGTTAAATTGTGGGTGGTGGACTCCTGCTCCAATAGACTGAGATCCACCTTCTTTGTTTGTATTACAACTCCCATCTGTGAAGGCCCATTATTCTTTCCAGTTATGGGCCTTGAGTTATAGCAAGCGCTTTTGTTGTACATGATGGGAGGGAACCTGTCTGTGTAATTTATCGCTAATGTCGCCAATTTTGTGGAGGGAGGTGTTTGAATATTCTCCTGCTGGGCTGCTTGAACAGGGTCTCCTGAAGAGTGCTAAAATGACGGTAAAGAAAAGAATAGAAAAGACTCTGCTGGTAGGGATGACAGCCAGCATGATTGAGGGAATGGCGGTTAAATGAATTGAAAAATGCAGGTGAAAATTGCAGCCGTAGGGAGAGGAAATTGAAACGAGCTGCTGAAGCCAACTCAGCCCCCTACTGGTCCCTGCCACTCCAATGGACCCGCCTCCCTTCATAGCAAACAGGGGGAAAAGGAAAGTGTGCACTTGCAGTGTTAATACGCTCAGTATGATTTAGGGAAGGACCATCTATAGGTGTCAACACCCAGAAGCCCTTCACCTCAACTATTTTCATTTCAAGGGGGTTACGTGTTTTCAATTCCAGCAGGCTTGCTTCTCCTTCCCCCGCCTACCATTCACCCCACTCCTGCTCCTCTGTTTTGCAGCAATGCAGGCTTCTGTCTCACTGATCTTGTCACTGTGGCCTCAATAATTCAACGCTTTTGTAAGCAGAGGCTCCAGGACTGATCCTTGATTTGCCGGGCTAGGAAACTGGCACACCATTCAGTGGGGGAGCCATCCACATAAGAGGGACTTCAGTTGAGGGTACCTGCCAGAAGGGGAGGTGTTGGTGTCGAGCATCATATGCCATACCTATATAGAGTTTGCCTGCAAGCCCAGTTGACACAAGACACATTCATTTATAGGGTTGGCCTGAGCCATATCAATATAAGTATATATACGGCGTATACCGTAGTGACAAAAATATCACGCCGCAAACATATTGTGTTTGGGGGTTGCGGCCAACTCAACCCCCCCGAAATAAATGAATATTTTAGGTGTGCGTATTACTGCGGATTGGGTTTTATTAAATAATTTTGAGATTTTGACGGGTCATGTGGGAAAGAGCCCCCGAGAGCCCCTGCGAGCACCAGCAGCAGGCTCACAAAAGAAAACGACATTTAAGAGGCAGCGCAAGGACAGCAACAGTGAGGGCAGCCAAGATGACAGCGAGGAGGGATAGGGAAGATGGTGATGAGGGCTTGAGTTAGGAAAGACTAGAAGGCAAAAACAGTTGCCAGCTGACACACAAATGGATGACTGAGCAGAGCCAGACACATTTTGATTTCTCAGTGCTTTTGGATAATGTTATTGTGCTATGGAATGCACCCAAGTCTTTTGATGCCTTTCTAGTCTCTTTTGGTGCAGTTCTGAGGGCATGCTGCCCACCCCTGCGGATTGGTGCAGCAAGCACTTAGATATATATTGAGAGGGGTGCGAACTGGCGCGGACAGGGTAAATATAACTCTGTTTTTGAGGGGTGCCCCTGCGGATTGAGTACATGTCAATACGGCATATACATATCGTACGTATATACACAGCTGAATACCAGTATTATTTCTACAATAGTTATACACCAAATTATACTTACAGTTAATACGCTGTATACTTGTATATATATATATATATATATATATATATGCAAATACAGAAATCCCATATACG
>Ga0307942_1001061_pt1 | contig 21215 bp, 26 predicted proteins | sample OrgLakmetagen175_FD_201846 | JGI IMG/M metagenome (GOLD analysis project Ga0307942, IMG submission 201846) | Saline water microbial communities from Organic Lake, Antarctica - #175 | ecosystem: Environmental > Aquatic > Non-marine Saline and Alkaline > Saline | place: Antarctica: Organic Lake... | reverse complement strand
AGGAGCCTAGCACGACCGAAGATCCTAAAGAGGCGGCTGCTAACGGCTAGACTGAACCCCACAAGCCCGCAGAGACCCCAAGACTAGAGAGCCACACCAACCAAGAAACGCTAAATGTCCAAAGGGTTGGCCCACACATGTGAGCCCAAGGCCGGGACATTTAAGCCCCCCACGAGGCCAAGTTGAAAGAGACCCGCAGGGATGGTCCTGAGAAAAGCATGTGTTGAGGAATTTCAGCAGGTTCAGATTGCGTGCACACCATTTGAGAGTGGAGTCTTGCAAATGGCATGGTGGTTCTAGCATTTGTGATAAATGTGAGTGTGGAGAAGCTCAAGATGAGAAGCATGTGCTTTTCTTCTGCAAGTGTGTTGAAGTGTGCGAGCTGCGCATGAGATACAGAGACCTTTTTGAAGGAATGTTTAAGACTCTGCGTGCGTTTGCTCCTTTGAGCTCTGAATTTATTCCTTTCTTGGCTTGTCATCACAGTATCACTGATTTTGAGATCAATGCATTCCTGAATCAAGACTCATACAGACTCCTCAAGTTTGTGTCAGATTTAGTTTCAATTTTCGACACTGGTTGCTTTTGTTTCACCAGCCAATTGTCATCAGCCAGAGACTCGGGCTGTAGGCCATCCTTGTAACCCCTTGTAACCCCTTGTTGTGCACTTAAATTGGAAGGTAAGAGCCAGGTTGGAATCATTCCTACCTGTGTCTCCTCCGAAGGGCGCATGATGCCTTGTATCTTGTATCATTTGTTCACAACTGCCCACGTCTGCTTGTGCTAGCAGGCATGCACCCTGTGTACCTTGCTGGTTTGCCTTTATAACAGTCCAGCGTCCACTCATATCCACTCATTTAATTATAATGGGATGACTGCAGCCTGACAGCATGTGGTAGGTGCCGTCTAACTTTTGGTAGATGGGGCAGATTGGTGGGCCTTCTATATGGTTGCACAAGCGGCACGCTTTTGGTTGTATAACAAATCTGTGCGGCAGAGCATGACAATTTTCTTTTCTATGGAGGTGACACTTGCATTTTCCCATCATGAGTAATTATGTCTTTCTCGTTGTTGCCTTCCTTGATCAGTTCTTGGTATTTTGTGTAGCATTTTGTGGACTAAAGGTTTGAAACCTTCCTTGACTTAGAAATTAGTTTGTGTCAAACGTGCATGCCACAGTGTGTGCTTTTACAGCATCGAGACCTGAGAAAGTGGAGAGCCTTTCTGCTGAGGGCCCTGGTTGGCAGGTGTTAGATAGAGTATCCGGTAGGCAAGCCGGAAGAGGAGGGTCGTCTACCCTTGCCGGCCAGAATACGCATGAGTGGGGATGGGCGTTAATGTTGATGTGGATACCATGGCCACTTCGGTACCGGGTACAGTAAAACCATTTAGAGCAGAGCATGAACCGAATAAACCCGGTTGCTTGATGACGAAGGGGCAAAACATTTGCGCTGCAAGGTCCATTAAATTTTAAAGATCTTGACGCAAAAGAAAATGATTTGACACTTTGGCCCCTGGGGGATTAAAGAAAGTATTGAAATGAATCTGTGGCTGCTCGCAAAAATGCTAGAGGAAATCCAATTGTACGATTAAAATTTGTTGGCATGCTAGAATCTAGGATGAATGATTGCCTTATCTATGCCATCAGTCCTTTGGTCTCGTTGAGGGGCATGTGTAATCAGCGCCCTCATTTATTTTACGCACCCATAACACTCAATGAGTAAATAGGTACATCCATCCAGTGCTGCAATCAAGTATAAAACAGGCTGTTACACGAATGGGACACGCACATACACAAACACACATGCGCACACACATTCCCACACCTGAGCAAATACGAAGCACGTTGCATGATGTCCAGCAAAACTTAAGCATTGAGCGCTTCTGCTTCATCCCGATATTCCTAAATGCAAGATCTCCCAAGACTTAGATCTCCCCCCTCCAATGACTTCTGGCACTTGAAGTCAGCCAACAGGCGCCATGCTCTTTGTATATCATACTTCCCCCTGGTCAATGAGGTACAAGGGGCCATGCTACGTACAATCGTGCACACAGTCAACAGAGCATGCAACGAATCGCGCAGCAAAGCAATACACACGTCCACTGTACCACTGTGCGCTGCACAGACAAAAAGACATGCACAGTATCATGCAACCCTCATACTCGTCCACGTATGAGGCATAGGGGGGAAGCCAAGCAAGACACAGTTAAGGCACGATCATTGCTTGAACTTTACGCCCCTCTCACAATCGTCCACGAATGATGCACAGTTGTGCAACGACACGCAGACATCATGCCTGACCTTCATTTAGCAACTGTACAACCCGGAAAGGCCTTGAATAGGGGAATGCGTAGTGAATCTATTGAGTGCGCACATGCACTTACGTGTGAAGCGACAAATAACGCAACTTGGACGACAGTGCTGAAATACTTCTAGCTGCATCTTTTTAGGAAAGTAGTTGAATTTCAAGCCTTGGTTCTATGTATATCCCATCCCAGCATCATTTCTTTACCCGACCAGCGAGATCCCTTGACTCAGCACAGCACAGAGTCCCCTCTTTCCCCTGTCTGTCAGCCACACTGCTAGCATTGATAGCAGCAGTATAGCTTAAGGAATTCAACATCGTCACTCCACGCACAGAGTCCCAGCACGATCAAACTGCACAGCTGCCCGATACGGCATGTGACGTAAACGACAGCACCTCAGCAAGCTGGGCACACGTCGCGCTATAACAATGCAGCATGGCAGGCAGTCCCTGCTGGAGTCCACCTCGTGGTGTGTGTGTGTGTGTGTGTGTGTGTGTGTGTGTGTGTGTGTGTGGACAACGGTAGGGTGTCGTAAACACGTGGTGCGACTGCCAACAGGGCGTCCCTGATGAAGGGCACCACCTCCCTGCACACCTCGCTTATCGTCAGGAGTGTGTGCCTGAAGGCTAGTTTTGCTTATCGGGCCAACGCTGCCTTTTCCTCCCTAGTTCATTCTCTTTACTTCCTCGTAAAAGGCTTGACCTGCACAGCAGACAGGGGTCCGAGGACTTGTTAATGCATCAACCTCCCAAATAAAAAACGTCGGGTGCTCTGATTGCCAGCAGAAGGAGTTGGCTTTGTCAATTGTGACACACACACGCACACACCTACAAACACACACACGCACGCACCTACAAACACACACACGCACGCACCTACAAACACACACACGCACGCACAATACAAACAGACAAGGAACGCACGCACATACGCATACAAATACGCATACAAGTGCTCATACTTCTGATCCTTTGTTGGTGGTGCCACAAACAGAGAGCGATCGGATGTAGGCATGTAAGTGGATGCTTTTCCTTAATGTGGAGAGTGCTTTCACTGCCTGCATAATTTTCTTTTTCTGTTTCTTTTCCCCCTCACGTATCACACCTAGGACGGGAGTGCACACGAGTGCACGCGCAGCTTTCAGGTCGTGCAAGGAGCGGCACCAAAGATGTGAACGTGCAGCTGTCCAGTTCTCTGCCAACAACACAGCTCAAGCGCAAACACAGCTGCCAATAACTCTGCCTACAACATAGCTCAAGCATGCGACGCGTGGTCAAAACTGCCCATCCTTGCTGATTCAAACACACCTTCAAAATCAATGCCACTTGCCGCTGCAACACCCTCTCTAACACGGCTAGCACCAGCACAGTACCCCCCCTCCCCCCCCCCCCCACACACACACCACAGCTTTGACAGTGGAGAGCAGCACGCACCTTGTCGTGAGACCTTTCCTCCGCTACTGCAACTCTTTCGCTGGCAGTGTCATGTTTTTCGGGCTGCTCAAGCTGCAGGGCGTGGGACACCGTGGCCTCGATACCCATTCCACCGGGCAGCTGGGACAGCATCTCAGAGACCTGCGCACGCATGAAACATGAGCTTATAACAGACAGCTGCATGCATCTCAATCGCGCACACCCACACACCCACACCCACACCCACACCCACACCCACACCTGCAACATATTACAAACATGCGCACGGGAATGCACATACGCTGTTATAAGCCAACAGAGGCACACACACATACACACACAGAGACACATGCGCACGGCCTCCGCCCCAGCCCTCAATCTCCCTTTCCCTCCATCTGACCTGTCTGATCTCGCGAGCAAGCTGCACTCTGAACGGCCTGAACAGGTACCAGTAGTACAACGCTGCAGCCACCCACATGATGATGAACAGAGCAATCTGCAGACGCACAGGCGTGTGTGTGTGTGTGTGTGTGTGTGTGTGTGCGTGTGCATGTGTGTGTGCCAATGCGTGAGTGTATGTGCTATCGAATGCAAAAGTCCTGGCGGTGCATTGGCAGCATTCATGAGAGCAGCATGCCACCAACCAAATAGACCAGCAGAACGTTGCAGCCTTGCACCGCCGGAACAAGGGACCTGGTTTCCCCCCCACACTGCCGTGTGTGTGTGTCTGTGTGTGTGTGTGTGTGTGTGTGTGTGTGTGTGTCTGTGTGTGTGCCTGTGTGTGTGCAGCTCCCCACACCCCTTCCTTCCCTTACAGGCTTGCAGGTGTATTGCTACGTCCTGTCAGATGGTGAGGCGGTGGCACAATCCTACACACACAGGCACTTTTAAGGCGCGGGTGGTCCTGAGGGTGTCGGAGACTGTCATGCCTCCTACACACACACACACACACACACACACACACACACACGCTGAAAGCCCATGGCTTCCACACAAGCAGATCAGTCACATGGTACTTCCATGAATTCACACGCTATCTTTCTCAACTCATTTCCCAAACCCTGGTCAGGCGTTCACATCTTAATCTGGTTCCATCGTTTGCTTTGGCCATTGCAAGGCACTCACTTGAGCGTCTAGGGTTCCGACAAACTGAGTGGTGGCTTTCAATGAGAAGGAGTGGGATGCCTCTTCCAGGCTGCCAGAAAGACCATACCAGCCCACATTCCAAATGTATTCTGCAGCAGAGTGAGCAAGTGTGTGTGTGTGTGTATGCATGGGAAGGAGATGAGTGGCCTCATCATAATAATGCCAGTCAAACCATTTTCAAAGCCTTCTCTGTTTGATCTACAAGCTGGGGGCCTCTGTATACTCTGTCGGCTGCGTGCACCAGTAAATCAACTTATACTCCGTATATTCAACTCATACTCCGTATACTCTGTCGGCTGCGTGCACCAGTAAATCAACTTATACTGTCCAAGAGCGAACAGCTGACTCAACAGCTCGGAGCCTACAGGCTTCCTCCAAACTGGTTGCAGCTATACACTGGTGTAAGGGCACACTGCTGTAAGGGCACACTGCTGTAAGGGCACCGCTCATTCTGTTGCCCTCCTCGCCACTGCCGCTCTGATAGCTGGAAGCAAGCCTAGCAAGCCTCCAACTGATTTGTTGATGGGACCTATAGGTTGAGCAGTCATGCCAGGCTGGAGGCCTTTGTTATCCAAACTTTTCTAAACTAGCAAGCCACCGTTGGCAGCAGATAGACAGAAGTCCCCCCCTAAGCCCTGCTGCTGACTGATGCCTTCAAGGAAAAGAAAAAAACACGCAAGCCACAAACCACTCCTCACATTAATTAAGGAACAAGGAGCCACTTTGGTACCGGGTACCTTAAAATTCCTCCACCAAAAAATGCCTTCAAGGACTGTCCAAGGTGTTTGTCTCTCAACACGCCAGCCGCACATTTGCCTTGGGGGTGCGCACCAAAAGCAGGCAGGCAACAATGCTACGATTCATACAGGAACACAGTTCTGGATCGTACATCTCTTTGATAACAATGTAGCAGCGCGTCATCAAAGGCATGCTATAGCCGCACAGGTACCTTTTGGGTGCACGCACCAAGGGCAGGCAGGCAAAACATAACGGGTTATGTTATGCAGGAACATAATTCCAAACCATCACAAATGCCTTGAGTGTGCACCAAGGGCAGGCAGGCAAAACATAAATGGTTATGCAGGAACATAATTATAAATCATCATAAATGCCTTTTGGGTGCGCACCAAGGGCAGGCAGGTCGAGCCTCTCCTGAGCTATGAAGCTGGGGTCATGCTGCATGAGCTGCATGATCTCGTCAAACAGCCGCATCATCATTGGGTCGATGCCGTGGGTGGTCACCTGAATGTGTGTGTGTGTGTGGTGTGTGTATGTGTGGTGTGTGCGTGTGTTGTGTGTTTGTGGTGTGTATGTAAGGAGTGTGCGTGGTGTGTGTGTGTGTGAGGTTTTGCAACGCATGTGTTAGTCAACCTTGCATAATTACATTGTAAGTGAGCATGATACTAGGTAATTGCTGTGCACAAACACATCACATATGCAATGCCCATGCCTGGACAGGGGTTGGGTATTGCATATGTGACTATACAAAGCTTGCAAACAAATTGCTATTCCCCCCTTCCCTTTGACCTCACGCAAGGAGTATGCACAATAGTATGCACAATAATATCACCGCAGCTCATGCGCTATGTTGACGTCATGATTATTGATTTGGTGTCTTTTGTTCTGCACATGTAATCCTCACAAGAAAAATTACCGTACAACAAGTGTATTACCGCCCCTAATTGACTTTTGGGGGGGGGGGTGATCAAACTGCACAACAGATTGTGTAAGAAAATGTTCGTTTTTGAGGGGGCGGTCGGTGTATAACAGTGTAAAACAAGCATCGATTTTGTAAAAAGTGTCATGGTGTTGTTTAGGGCGTGAAGCGGCGAGGTCAGGCCTGCAAGAACAGCTGTTTGGCCACAGGTGCGTAAATCAAGCTGCCTAGCTCTTCTGATCTGTGAACAGAGGCCTGAGAGAACAGGGGGGTGGTTGCTGTATACTAAATATCTCAAGGGGGAGTGGGTGGTTGCACTTCTTTTCCAGGGGGGCTTGGTGAGTACGAGGATGTACGGTATGCAATAACAATTATAATACGGTATGCACTAGTATGTAATAAATATGCACATGCAAAGTAAAGCATCAAAAAGAAAACGAGCTGCTGGTTTAGGCACGTTGAACACAGCTTTTGCTTTCAAGCGACATAGCAAACAAGGAAGCAGGCCATTGTGATGTGTTCATGCCGCTGATGTTTGGTCCAATGTTCTGATGAGTTCTGATGAGTTCTGATGACGTTCTGATGAGTTCATGCAATGTGTTCAGCCAATGTGGTGTGTGTTCACGCCTGATGTTTGGTCCAATGTTCTGATGAGTGCCATCACGAGGTGCACATGTATATGTGTGTGTGGGGGGGTGTTTGTGTGCATGCATGTGCGCGTATCTGTTTACGCGTGTGTCGTGTGTGTGTGTGCGAGTGTGTGTATGTGTGTGTATGGGTGTGTGCATGCGTGTGTGTGTGTGGCCAGGTGTCTTACCAAATAGAACTTGCGCCCCACATCAAAGCAGTAGGACGTGTGTGTGTGTGTGCGTGTGTGCGTATCTGTTTACGCGTGTGTCGTGTGTTTGTGTGTGCATGTGTGTGTATGGGTGTGTGCATGCGTGTGTGACCAGGTGTCTCACCAAGTGGAACTTGTGCCCCTCATCAAAGCAGTAGGTCTCAGGCCGATACTGGGCATGGCATTCCTCCTGCAAAAGCATAGAGCAGACTTTTGTATGTCGGTACAGGGCATGGCAATTTTTTGCAATAGCATAGAGCAGCATTCACATGTGGGACATTTGAGCGTCTATTTCAGGAATTGAGTGTGCATGTGGGTTTACGTGGGTGTGTATGAGTGTGCATGTGGGTGTACTTGTGAATGTATGTGTGTGTATATGTGATGTTCAAGAGTGTATGTGTGTGTGTGTGTGCATGCGCATGTCTTTTTGTATGTGCGTTTGCAGGAAAGGTGTGTGCATGTGTCAGAGTGTGTTTGTGCGTGTAGGCGTAATTTTGGGGACAAGTGTTTTGCGCACCATGGGATTGTGAAAAATCAAACAGCAGCAAGACATGTCGCCGAATTGCATTAATACTGGCCACCGTCGCTTCAAGTATATCGCATACACACATATACACCCATGCGCACACGAAACAAAGACCCACGTCTTCAAAGAACATGAACTCGTTCTGCTTGGAGTCAAACAGCGTGCCGTCCAGATCCAGAAACGGCATGTCAGCCTTGTCATCCTCGGAGCCATACAGCAGCGCATCATACATGTGCACCAGGCTTGCAAAGTGGGAGGATGAGCCATCCAGGACTTGTAACACGTCCTCGGCAGTGCCCTGCGTGTATGTGTGTGTGATGGGGTGTGTGTGTGTGTGGGTGTGTGCGCTCTTTGTGTGTGTGCATGTGTGTGTGTTTCTGTTTAATGGTGTGCGCGCACTTGTGAGTGTGTGTGCATGTGTGTGTGTTTCTGTTTAATGGTGTGTGTGCACTTGTGAGTGTGTGCGCATGCGCATGTGTGTTTGTGTGTATGTTTCATGGTGTGTGCACACTTTGTTTGTGTGTGCATGTGTGTGTGTTTCTGCTTTATGGTGTGTGCGCACTTGTGAGTGTGTGCGCATGTGTGTGTGTTTCATGGTGTGTGCGTGTGTGTATTTCATGGTGTATGCGCACTTGTGTGTGCGTGTGAGCATGCGTGTGTGTGTGTGCGAGTGTGTGTGTGAACTAGAGGCTGAATGGTCCCTGGGAGAAAGAACAATGAAGTGGCACGTGTGTGCAGGTGTGCGTGTGAGTTTGCGAGTGAACGGTGCACTCCAAATTTCAGGAGCTTGTGTCAAAAAGGGTTCCAAACAGGCCTGCAGTACGAAATGCAAATAGGAAAGGGATGAACGGATGAACTCTCTGCGACAGGCAGCGCAGCGTGGTCACGTGAAAGAATGGAAATAGGGGTCTTCAGACTGGTCGCTGGTCTGTAGATTGACAATGGACAACACACTGGTAAACGTCTACAGGTACTAGAGGTAGACTGGCTTTTGGTCTATGGGTTATAGGCTGGCCAGAGGTCACACCTTGAGATTCAATCCTGCGACAACGAGGCCCGTTTGTGTGTACACTCACGTGTATTCGTCTACCATCAGCTGTGCTTACCTGGCTGACAATGAGGAGGGCGTCAGCAATGACTTTGGCTGTCTTGGCCTCGAGGCGGTCCGACAGGTAGTTGTTGACCAGAGGGCGTGCGAGCTGCAAAAAGTACACGGAACACAAGCGCGTGCACATGCTTCAGTCATGCGACGGTCCAACAGGTAGCTGTAATCTAGAGGGCGTGCAAGCTGAAAGAGGTCCTTAACAACCAGCGCACATGCTAGGGCCATGCAGCAATCAGACAGGCGGTTGTTAATTTATTTAAGGTACAAATAGATCATGCCAGATGTGGTAGCTGCTTGTAGCATACAAGTACATTTGGGATTACATGCGCTTTAGGGGGGCAAGCAACAATAGGGCCCATGCACACACAAACGTTCACACACACACACTTCCACACCCACACGCGCACACGCACCTGGATTTGGGACGTGATTGTAACAGAGAACAAGGCCAGGACGAGAATGAACCAAAGCACCAGGGGCGTTAGAAGAATGATGGTGTCCCTCGTGTTGCGCAGCAGCTTTCGCTTGCCCACCTCAATGGGGGCCTGCATGCATGCACGCATGCACGCGTGTGTGTATGTGTGTGTGTGTGTGTGTGTGTGTGTGTGTGTTCACGTGCGTAAAGGTGTTTGCCTGTTTTTGTGTGTGTGTGCGCGTGTGTGCATGTTGGTGTAGACTGTGAATGCACGTGTACACCTGTATATGTGATCAAGTGCTATTCGTCCATGTGCAAGTTACGAAGCAGGAGCGTGCCCAGCACTCTCCACGCTGCACCCTATGCATTACCTCAAGCAGTATGCTTGACATCATCCTGTCGTGACCTAACGCATCGGTGCACAGTTATAAATGTAAGCAGACATCATCCTCTGTCGTAACCTAGTGCATGGGACACACATTCACTTGTTTGAGCACACTCCGCCTTGTCGTGACCAAACACATTGGTGCACAACTACGAATTTAAGCAGACTCCATCCTGTCGTAATCTAACGCATAGGTGCACAAATAAGGATTTAAGCAGACTCCATCCTTCGTAACCTACCGCACAGGTGCACAATTATGAATTTAAGCAGACACCATCCTTTGTGACCTATCGCATAGGTACACCTCTCCTTGTTGGTCATGCACGGCAACACGGCAGTGTGTTTAAATTGTCCCCTTACACATCACCTTCCTCACACAAGGAAAACGCACCTGTGCGTGTACACACACACAAACACACACACACACACTCATAACTCAAGAATGACTCACTGAAGCGCTAAGACCCTGGGCAGCCATGCAGCACAGCCTCATTGCAGCCTTTGGTTTGGCGCCATCATAAGTAAATTTTGATTGTAGCACACACACATACACACACACACGCACACAGCCCCCCACACACACCCCTCACGCACACACGCACCTCACTAAAGCGTCCAGACACGCCATCACGCATTGCATTGACTGTGCGCCGCCACCAGAAGCGGATGCTCGCTCTCGCCTTCTTCCAAGCACTGTCTGCCTCGTTTTCTCCGGCCATCAAATTCACGTCCACCACAAAGCTGGTCTGGTCTTGGTCAGTTTGCCGTCTGGAGCCTGCCTGTGTACATGCACACACATTGGGAAGCAGTGTCAAGTACGGCAACAGCTAAGTTCCTCGTACAGGTGTCCATAGTAAAGCGGGCTGGAGACACACTTTTAGTTACCTGAAGACACACTTTTCACACACAAGCATGTCCACAAGCAAAGCATTTACATATGTTTTTGCTACGTAACATACGCAAAAAAACAAGCACTCACACATACACACACATGCACACGCACATGCGCACGCACACACACATGTACATGAACACGCACACGGACATGCACACGCACATGTGCGCAGGTATACACATACTCAAACTGCAACTTATGTATATGGCAGTACAATTCAAGGATTTTAGGAGCTGATGCCTCAATATGCATGAACAATGTGTAATAATAGGTGATGCCTCCGTATATACGCACGACATATAGCATTGCGCTTCACGCCAGCCCTACAAACTGAAAGGGTGAAAACTTGTGCAAACATGGGGAGCATTGTCAAAAGGATCTGCCAGACTCACGTGCTTGTCAGTGCTGGAATCTGGTGATGCCTGCACTGCATGGCCATGATGCATGTGTGCTGAGCAATTCACAGCCATGCCTGCCTTGTGTACGTAGTAAAGAGATCTGGCCGATACTACACGTCCACAAGTAAAGAGCACCAGTTGCAGCTCACCTGAACTGCTACTTGAGTGATCCCAACGCCCGCAGGCAAGCCAGCAGCAGCATCCTGGTGGGGCTCCTCCTCGTCCTCGTCGTCTCCGTCTCCGGCTCCACCATCTGCCTCCTCCTCGATCATCTGCGCATGTGTGCATCAAGGAAAAGAAATGTTCAGGGCATGCAAGGCCTCCTTTGCATCTCCGCCTCCGGCCCTGCTGTTGGCCTCCTACGTGCTTACCCATCCCATCAACACATCAAAAGTGCGGAAACAGAGGTTTTGGCACGTGGTTTCTCCCTCCTGCCCCTTTCTTCATTTACGTGAAGCGTGGGCAACAATACACAGGCAAGCACACATCCATGCACAGTCTGTACAAAGTGTGCAGCTATCTATTCACTCAGTGATTTCTTAAGGAATAAAAACAACAACATTGCAAGCCACCTGATCCACCTTCCTCCTACTACACGCTCCTGCTCAGTCTACCTCCAGATTTTGTACGGGTTTTATCTGTCGTGCAAACAGGCATACGGGGGCGATGCATGCAAAAGACCTGCAAACCTGTATCACATTTTTTGTTTTCTTTTGTGCACTTTTGAACAAGCTAGGAAAACCTACTTGTTCTACTTTCTTTGACCACCCACACCCGCTAACTTCCGCTCTGCATATGCTTTACGTGCTTAATGTGGCGCAAAAAAACACACGTGCTTCCAAGGCATTGCGCACACCTCTGCCTTTCGTGCAGGAGGCTTGAAGAAACGACTAGGGACAAGGCTAAAAGAATTAGTCACGAGTTGTGCCAGCATAACAAATACTACTGACCTTCACTTGCATCTCTGCCAATGTACGCAGAAAGCCAGAGGGAATGACCAGAAACACAGACATCAGCATGTGGCGGAATTGGGACACCCCCTGCGTTGGTTGGATGCAGTAATTTGTTGGGAGTCAGGCCGAGTTGATGCCGTAACAAGGCTCTAGATTGTTCAGACGGGCGTCAGCTTGCTAAGTGTGGGAGCAGCGCAACAGAAATGTCTAGGGTTGATCAGAGCCATATATATAGATACGGTGCGTATATACGGTGTGTATACAGGGATTTCAGAAAACATACGGTCATATACGGCGTACATATACGGACCTGGCCAGCCCTAGCAATGTTGCAGCATGACAAGCCTAGCCGCGGACGTCAGGTGCAGGTAGCACGACACATGTACAATTGTTCGTAGCACGACAAGGAAGGTTATATGTTACGCTTGAGAGCCAAGACGTCACACACACGCATGCACACACACATACACATACGTGTGCAGACAAACACACACGCACGTGCAAATGACTTACTTTCAGCAGGTACAGGGTCCACACAATAGAGGCAAAGCTGACGACGAGGTCCACCACCATGAGGCCCCATCCCATGCCTGTGACCTCACTTAGTTTCCTCAGATCTCTGCACGCAAATGCACAAACAGACACGAATGAATGCAGCAGATGCAACATGAGAAAGGGCTTTCCACGTATGAAGCAAGACCTGCAAGTACAATTTTGCAAAATTGAATGTAAAATTTGGCATGAGCGCGTAGACAAAGAGGAGATAATTTGGTGGGTGAACGCACGTATGGACTAAATAGATTCTTTTAGACCGTTGTGTGTAGGTGCAGTTGGCAGCAGAGCTGATGTTTGGACAAATGTGTATCCAGAACAAACATATGTTTGCATACTTTTGTTGTATGCGCAGAGAGATCATTTGCTCAGTAGCAGTCCTAACAGTGACTGCAGAAATTTGCTTACCTAAAAAAAGGTATATGCACGCACTTTTTTTTAGGGAGCGGTTTATGGGAATCTCATACTGATATGGAGATTTGGTACTGATTTACCTGTACAAATCCTTATGCCCGTAAAATGGTACACCCTGACTGTGGTATGAATCCTGTGGCACCCCACTGGAGGAGAAACCATTATTGATAATCATTGCACGGTGTCTAGTTCTTGCCACACAAGGCAAGTGGTAAAAAAAGATATAGTCCTGAGTTCTGAGATCTGGAGTTCAGATGCGTCAGTCAATTATACCCCCAGCAAGGGTCCCAACTCTCCCATTAGGTGGGTATGATCGCTCCTTTTCCAACATCGGCCTTGCCAAAGACGTCCCAGTTGCACTGCTGCTTAAAACACATTGCTTTGTTGGGATACTACTGAGGATAGAGAGCTGAGAAATGTGCAGCATGCCGATCCCAGGCTTCACAGGTCACCTCAAAAACATGCAGTCATTCAGCTTGAATGATGAACAGTAACTTGTTATGTAGGGATGGATCATACGACGTATTAGTATTATATGCTGCATCGTATTGAATGCATATTTTAGCGTGTTTAACAGATAGGGCCATAGTACACCGCTTGTCATTCCATTTTTTTGGCGAAATTTGGCCTTTTCAGCAATTATCCACCCAGGAACTGCCTTCCAGCGAGCTTACAGTGCCAGTTTACAATATATATTATCTGAGAAAGTCTGGAACGTTTCTGGTAGATTTGAGGCGAACCTGGTCCATTTGGGGTCAAAAACTGGTTAAAACACGATCGTATTTAGGGTGCGAGGTGCCCCCATAATATGGTTCTTTTATTATATAATATGATGTTGCTATGTGGGTTCCACTTAATAAAAAAAAGTTTAATGGCGCTCAGCGCACTGCAGACGCCTGATAACAAATGACAGGGATACAACGGGGCCCAGATGGCAAGAATCAACAGAAGCTCCTGGGGACCTGCTACACCCGCTCAAGTCGCAGCTGGAGACCAGAAGCAGAAAGACCATTGCAGGCTATGATGCAGTCATCACCGACCAGGAACATCAGTCTTGTGCCCTGAAATGCCAGCTGTTACCACCTCAGTGGCCCTTGCTACTCATCCCAGTCAATCAAGCAGAATGATGGGCGGTGCACTGGCCCTGCTCAGCCTGAAGAGGAGCTGACGGAGGAGGACCCTGATGAGGGAGCAGGTGGGCCCCCTCAAAAGCGCAAGGCATGACAGCTCCCTGTTGCCCTTACATTCCAACATCCAAGCAGCAGCAGGACTGCAACAAGGAGCTCATGCGCTTTGTCATTGATGCTGAGCTCCCATTCAAGAAGCTGGACAACCCCCAAAGGGCCAGCAGGGGTCAGCTGGGGTGCAGCTTGAAATGGCGGCCTTGGGTTAAGTTTGAGCAGCAGAACCAGGAGCAGCAGGCACATCAGCAGTCTTGTTTTTTAGTTTGTTTGGCAGCCTTAGACGATGAACCAACAACTCAAACAACAGACAATACAACGGACCCGTTCTTTGAATAAACTGCTGGCTTTCCCCTCCTCATATGACAACTTTCTTCTCAACCAATCTATGCAGATTCTCACCAATTAACTCCTTGGGTAAGAAAAACAGAGTGCACAGTCTGGGATAAATTCTTGAATTTTCTGAGTATATGTTTTATGATGTTAATATACCGTTCGTTTACGATAACTTCGTGACCACACATTCAAATAATTATTTAAATTTTCGATTTCAGTTTGTGAGGGGGTCTGGGGATTTATTTTTGAAATCGAGGGCACTTCGGGAGGGCCCTGTTGGGAATTAATTTTTGAATTCGAGAGCCCCCCTGTGAATGCTGCCTGTGCACTGCTACTGCTGTTTGTTATGGCTGAAGCTGTGGCCGAGGCCGGAGCTGAGGCTGTGGCTGTGGCTGAGGCTTCAAGAACCCGGCCAGGGGGTTCACACTGGCGCGCTTGGAGCTCATTTCGATGTTCACCCTCAACACCACTAAGTAATTAATTTTTTCACTTCGGCCAGAGAAGAATTATTATAAAATTCCGTTTTCTGGCCATATAATTAATTATTTTCCGATCGTAAACAAACGGTAATCTGGGGAAATGTCATATTATACCTTGCACCCTCATCATATTATACGTTTGATTTTGTATTAATAGCGTATTAAGTCATATGGAATGTCTCTGAAGTCCGTTAACCCATCCCTGCTATTTTGCCAACTGTTGGCAGCAAAAGAGCCTTGAAGGGCCAATTCTCGACCTGTTTGGGCCAAAGAATCGGCATTCCGATTTTTCAGGTGATACAACAAGACCTTACACCGGCACATACTGGTACATACTGGTATCATACATATGCACGTAAGACCCTGCGCTGATCCCTTATTACTGTACATGCTACAACAGCACTCACTGTACATGCTACAACATCACTCACTGTACATGCTACAACATCACTCACTGTACATGCTACAACATTATTACTGTACATGCTACAACATCACTCACTGTACATGCTACAACATCACTCACTGTACATGCTTCAACATCACTCACTGTACATGCTACAACATCACTCACTGTACATGCTACAATATCACTCACTGTACATGCTACAACATCACTCACTGTACATGCTACAACATCACTCACTGTACATGCTACAACATCACTCACCCATCCTGCAGCCTTGACAGCGATTGCGGAAATTTGCACACCTAGGAAAAAGGTATGCACATATGTACACAGTATCACAGTATCGTACGTGCAGATAGGTAATTACCTTTGCAGCAGCCCTGACAGTGACTGTGAGTATCTGCTGGTCAATGTCTTTGGGCCGTTGTTCATGATGTACTGCCAGTTTCGGTCCAGGCTCAGGTTGTTGCTGGTGGACACTGCGATGCTCCTACAATGCACACACACCACAAAGTATCAGTGCGATGCTCCTACAATATACACACACCACACACAGTATCAGTGCGATGCTCCTACTATATACACACACACCACACAGTATCAGTGCGATGCTCCTACAATATACACACCACACACAGTATCCGTGCAATGCTCCTACAATATACACACCACACACAGTATCAGTGCAATGCTCCTACAATATACACACACCACACACACACACACATAAAGGCTTAGCTACATTGCCTGTGACAGGTGTGTGTGTGTGTGCGTGTGTGTTTGTGCGTGTATATTGTTTTGTGAACACATGTGTGTGTGCATGTGCCAAGCCCCACTGATATGGTATTCGGAAGCGGTCAGCAGTTTCAGCATGACATTACAGGAGAGCTGCTTTTGTGCACAGTGAAGAGATGATCTGAGATGGGAAGATAGCTTCCAAATACAAGGCAACTGCAATGTCTCGTGCCTCTTGCAAAAGGGTCGCAACAGCACCGCAGTTGCGTACTGCAACTTGCAGCAACACCTACTTGTGGTTATGCAGCACCTCACGGGCCGCAGCTATGAAATGGTTGCCCATGCGCCAAAGGTTGGTCTGGTCTTCCTGTGTGTGCGTGTGTATTTGTATGCGCATGATTGTATGTATGTTTGTATGAGCATGAGTGTGTGAGTGTGTGTGCGCATGTGTGCGTGTGCGTGCGTGTGCATTATGACGTCAGGCATGGGTTTTAAACGAATGCTCCAGGCCCTGCTTTGCATACCATCCATTCAAAAATAGCAACAGTCCCATCCCACACCCTTTGTAGCAAAGCTGAAAGGTTCAGTCGAGCGTCACAAGGCCGGCACGCAGCCCCTTTTGCTGACCACACACCAGCTAGCTCAAGAACGTCCAATAGTCCTTGCTGGGGGAAGACACACAAATACGCACACGCACACGCACATACACACACACATGAACACAGGAAGGCCAGCTCACTGATGATCTGGAACCACTGGCTGCGCGTACCCATCCGCAGCCCCTGCAGCCCGTTTCTATGCTGTACGCACCTGCAGCCCGTTTCTATGCTGTACGCACCTGCAGCCCATTTCTATGCTGTACGCACCTGCAGCCCATTTCTATGCTGTACGCACCTGCAGCCCGTTTCTATGCTGTACGCACCGGCAGCCCATTTCTATGCTGTACGCACCTGCAGCCTTGGCATGCGCGTGTCGACCCATAGCTCTTCCTGCACGCCAGATCCTTCCCATAGGTCTTTGAGTTGGAACTCATCCTTCAGCTGCCGCAGCTCGCGGAAGCCCAGGTATACACCTGCAGGTAAGTGCACGTTTGTGTGTGTTGTTTGCGTGCGGGAGTGGGAGCAAGTGTGTGTGTGTGTGTGTGAGAGAGAGTGCGTATGTGAGTGTGCGTATAGAGGTGTGTGTGCATGGATGTGTGTGTGTTTGCGCGCGTGCATGTGTGCGTTCACACGTGTGTACCCATGCAATCAAGTGTGTGTGTGTTGTTCAAACCTACAAGGCAGGCCAGAGGAACTTACTCATCCTGCCAGCTCTGCACCCAATTGCCCCGTTCGTTTTTCTGATCATGCTTGTGACACCCCTTCCTCGCAGGCCTGCCTCATTCACCGCTGGCCTGCCCTTGTTGGAAAATTGCAATCCAGTGGAGCAGATTTGGGAAACCCCTTTATGTCTACTCGTGCACTCTGCACTCAGTAAGATGCATTTTGCTTGTGCATTCTGCAAACAGACTGACTGCATTCTTTACTTTGTGAAGCGAAGCCTTACCATTGTGGTTTGTATCGAGGGTGTCAATGGACTCCCGGAGCCTCAACTCTGTGATCTGCATGGAACACACACAGAGCATGTGCAACACACAGATTCAGAAATGAATGCAGGTGATACGGACTACAATCAGACACGCACACAAACCAACAAACAAACGCGTGTTGTATTATAATTGATTGATTTCAAACTAAGGTGTGCCGAGGGAAGATGACGTTAGGCAAAATCAGTTGTACTCTATACAAGTGTGTCGTGGAAGGAAATGATCTGAGTGCGCTACTGCCAACTTGCAAGCCAATTTTCATGCCTTTGGCAGGAGCACGTGTCATGCTTGCGTTTGCCTACATACTAAACGTGATATGCTTTTCGCAGTCAATTTGATTAAAATTGTGCATACAGAGCGAAAAAGCGTTGATGATCCTTGCACACAACACTCATGAGCACATATACACACATACAGAAACACGTTTACATGCATGCAACACGTTTACATGCATGCACACACGCACACACCTGAATCTCTGCCTCGCTCATCTCATAGATGTTGGGGTTGGTGATGCCCTGGTACATGTTTTGGAGTTTCTGGCAGTTGACGACAACCACTTCCACTGCGCTGATGAGTTTGCCGTTTGAATCCAGCTCGTTAACATCCTCACTCAATTCCAAAACGCTGGACACCCACACCTGCATCAGATACAAGGAAAAGGTGGGACAAATCAGTATGCGATTTCGAACCACACGGCTGGAAACCCACACCTTATCAGGATTGGACAGATTTATGATACCATGCTGCATACGTGACAGCAGGGCCAGGGGGCTTATTTTGTTTGCATCGTGAGATGGCGGTCAATCATTTACAAGGAATCTAAAAGATAAGGACGTGAGTGGGATTGGACCGATCTGTGATACCATGCTGCATACGTGACAGCAGGGCCAGGGGGTTGGTGTGCACACCATTTCTTACTACTAGAGATAAATGTCAACTCAAAGTCAAGCCCTCAAAATTGTAACTGCCAGCAAAAAGTTAAGCCCTCAAAACTGTAACTGTCAGCGCGAAATTCAGCGGTTAAACTTGTCATGTACACGCTCGCTGTCTGCACCCAGGAGGTAAATTGCAGCCTCAGAATCTTGCAACACACAAGACCTGGTCACATGATATTATGTTTCCTGGGTCTGAGTTTTTGCAAAGTCACTGCTGCCATGTTTTGAGGGATATCCCTGGTATATGCAGGCGTGTGAAGCTGCTACTGTTAAGTTTGTGCGTATCTTGCTGTCTGGGAATGACAGCTCGTCACGTGCAGGCCGACAATCTCACACACTCCTACCAGTACACATACACCAAAAAGTGACCAACAGCAACACATACACCCCAGAGTGACCAACAGCAGCACATGAGCATCACATACACCCCAGAGTGACCAAAAGCAACACGTACACCCCAGAGTGATTAACAGCAACACATACACCCAAAAGTGACCAACAGCAACACATGAGCATCACATACACCCCAGAGTGACCAACAGCAACACATACACCCAAAGTGACCAACAGCAGTGTCAGGAAGAGAACTTGGCCTTCGACACATTCCTCCAACACTTCAACAGAGCGGCGCATGCACAGGTTCATACGCCCGCACGCACGCCAACAACCGCACCGCACCTGCACCCACACGCTCACACTCACCCCGAACAATATGGTGTGGATCACAAGCAGTGTGGCCAGGATGATGCGGGTGTGCTTAACATAGCGCTTGTTTTCTTTTGTGGCCTGCTTGCCATTGATGAGCTGGTACAGCTTCTTCAGCCGTCGGCCGCGCATCCAGTCTGTTTCTAGCACATCTGACCCTGGGCCGTTGTTGGCTTTTGTGCCCTCTTCTTCGCTGGAGGAGCCCTGCAAGGAATGGAACACAGGTGGACAGGGAGGTGAGGAGGTGGGGTTCGGGTGGATACTGCTTAGGAGCAATTTATAAGTGTGAAAGGACGGGGGAGCGTGGACATGTTTGTAGATGCTTGCGCTCACTTCCTTGTAAATAGGGGCCTACATAGACAGAGGTGTCAGACAGAAAATAAGGGCGGAGGGAAAACAGGAGGGCTTGGTTTAAGCTGTCACTGTCTTTGAAGTGTTTAAGAGAGGGTGCTTTTCAGAGCATGTTATAGGCAGCCAGAGGACGAGACAGGGAGATGGCTTGGCTAGGCACTGCTGGAGCAAGAACCTTTTGCCAACATACCTTTCCACACTTCTCCACAGCACACAGCATATACGACACAAATAAACAGGACCACCCAGCTCACCACTCCCTACCCACCCCCAACCTTGCCAACATTCACCTAAATTTAAGCACCTTCACCCACCCACTCATAAACCCCCACACAACCACGTACAACACACGCACACAAGGCCTCTCACCCACCCACGCACACACTAAGACACACACACACACCTCCATGTCATCCTCGTCCAGTGCCTCCTGCTGCTGCTCCTCGTCCACATCTTCCTGCTCACTCAGACTGCTATCCCCGTCACTCTGTGATGCGACCTCCTGAAAAGGGAGGTGTGTGTATGAGCTTGTGTGTGTTTGTGTCTGTGTGAGTGTGTGCCAGTATGTGTCTGTGTGTGCCAATATTGGCCTGTGTGCTGAAAGGGAGGTGCGTGTGTATGAGCTTGTGTGTTTGTGTCTGTGTGAGTGTGTGCCAGTATGTGTCTGTGTGTGCCAATATTGGCCTGTGTGCTGAAAAGGGAGGTGCGTGTGTATGAGCTTGTGTGTTTGTGTCTGTGTGTGTGTGCCAGTATGTGTCTGTGTGTGCCAATATTGACCTGTGTCAGCATGAGGCAGTGTGTGTCTGTGTGTGTCAATATTTGTCTGTGTCAGCATGAGGCAGTGTGTGACCGCGTGTGTCATCTACTTCTTCCTCTGTGGTCTATGCAGCACTCATAGTCTCATTGTGTCACTCATCCCTACGGACAGCCTTCCTTTTGAGAAGGCAGACACAGTGCTGCGTGCACACGTGCGTGTGTGTGTGTGTGTGTGACATGCAACTCTGCCTTGCACGATCGGTTAAACAAACCCTCATATCTATTTGAAAGAGGACGCTATGTAAGGAGCAGCAGCACACACTCACATCTATGATAATATGATAATGCAATAATTAACTGGCACTTTTGGCTGCAAAGCAAATTGAAAATTCTGGAGCGCTTGCACTCTGCGAAGGTCGCTCATTACGCGTAGCGCAGCACAATGCATCTCAGTTCAGTCCATCAAACTTGATGCCCCTTGGCCATTCCCAAATCTCACCTCTCCACATGACACACACATACACACACAACCACGCACCTCAGCCTTGTCCACTCCAGCAAACTTGACACCTCTGGGCCCTCCACCTTCTTTACCTCCGCCGTCACGCGCAGCGAGAGAGTTTGATGCTGTGTTTGTGTCACGATTGGTGGTGGGGGGACCCACCATTGCTGCTCTGACTCCTGCAGGGAACAGGGGAAGGGTGGGAGGGTCCTCTGTGAAATGCTTGTGTGTGGGG
>Ga0307942_1001060_pt1 | contig 21225 bp, 32 predicted proteins | sample OrgLakmetagen175_FD_201846 | JGI IMG/M metagenome (GOLD analysis project Ga0307942, IMG submission 201846) | Saline water microbial communities from Organic Lake, Antarctica - #175 | ecosystem: Environmental > Aquatic > Non-marine Saline and Alkaline > Saline | place: Antarctica: Organic Lake... | reverse complement strand
GACCATTGATAGTGCAGGCACACAGGACAGTGTTGGTGTACACAAGAACATTAAGTGCAGACAGATGGGGAAAGGAGTTGTTAGTGCACACGGGACCATTGATAGTGCAGGCACACAGGACAGTGTTAGTGTACACAAGAACATTCAAGTGTAGACAGATGGGGAAAGGAGTTGTTAGTGCACACAGGACTATTAATAGTGCAGGCACAGGACAGTGTTGGTGTACACAAGAACATTAAGTGCAGACAGATGGGGAAAGGAGTTGTTAGTGCACACAGGACTATTGATAGTGCAGGCACACAGGACAGTGTTAGTGTACACAAGAACATTAAGTGCAGACAGATGGGGAAAGGAGTTGTTAGTGCACACAGGACTATTGATAGTGCAGGCACACAGGACAATTGTTAGTGTACACATGAACGATGAGTGCAGACATATGGGGAAAGGAGTTGTTAGTGCACACAGGACCATTGATAGTGCAGGCACACAGGACAGCGTTAGTGTACACAAGAACGATTAGTGCAGACATATGGGGAAAGGAGTTGTTAGAGCACACAGGACTATTGATAGTGCAGGCACACAGGACAGTGTTAGTGTACACAAGAACATAAAGTGCAGACAGATGGGGAAAGGAGTTGTTAAAGGAGCAGATTCATGGGTATTTATGCACAGTAACATCAACAACTGGCTTACAACATACGCCTTGCACTTAACGCACTGGTCGCATGTGTGGTTATGGCAAGCAAAGAATAGCATACACACACACACACACACACACACACACACGTGCACACACACCCCACACACCTGAAATAAACACAACGGAATAAGCACAGCGAGACACAATTTGGCCTCAATTCATTTGTTGCACATAAGAGTCACATTTGTTGCACATAAGAGTGACCACGTTTGTTGCACATAAGAGTGACCACGTGTGTTGCACATAAGAGTGACCACGTTTGTTGCACATAAGAGTGACCACGTTTGTTGCACATAAGAGTCACATTTGATGCACATAAGAGTAACCGCGTTTGTTGCACATAAGAGTGACCACGTGTGTTGCACATAAGAGTGACCACGTTTGTTGCACATAAGAGTCACATTTGTTGCACATAAGAGTGACCACGTTTGTTGCACAAAAGAGTCACATGTGTTGCACATAAGAGTGACCACGTTTGTTGCACATAAGAGTCACATTTGTTGCACATAAGAGTGACCACGTTTGTTGCACATAAGAGTGACCACGTTTCGGACCAGTTTCGGAGCTAAAGACACTGCATTCGATGCACAGCCAATACCCTCTCCCCTCTCCTTCCACACACACCCACACAAATTAGGCAAAACGGCACCTTGGGCATAATCCACTTCTTGCACACAAGGTCAGGACATCGAATTACAGTACATACGCGCACCACACACCCCAAACACACGCAGACAAGTAAGCGCAAAACACACCTTGGACTCTATCCATTTGTTGCACATAAAGGTGGTCTCACTGTCATCCTTGGAGCAAGTAACCACAGCCTTGAACAGGTGCCATTCAGGGCTGGGGCCTGAGTTGTCGTGCTGCAGCACCATCTTGTTGAGCTTGCCCAGGTATTGCATGCTGCAGACAGGGTGTTGCAATATGGCTGCGTTTGCGAGGGACTGGACAGATGTGGCGAGCTTGCCCAGGTATTGCATGCTGCAGACAGGGTGCTGCAATATGGCTGCGTTTGCGAGGGACTAGACAGATGTGGCACAAATTCTCCTTTTGAATAAAAGCAACATGCCAGTGTACATTTCACTGAATGCACGCAGGCCACAGCTCACACACACACCCCTTGAATGTGAGCTTGTCCACAGTGCCCCTCTCAAACGCCTCCCTGGGTGCAACCACACGCTGCAGCTCGCTCTCTCCTTTCTCACCACACAGCCGGAAGGATATGTTGGCATCTGTGCCGGCCCCGCGCTCCATGGAGGTATGGAAGGCGACCTGTGTGAACGACATGATGTACACAATGGTGATATAGACAATGGAGTCTTTACATCTTACATGCCACCTGTGATACCGCCGCACACGAATATACACACATATGCGTAGGGTTGGCCAGAACCGTATAAATACACCGTATATGACCGTATATTTGGTTAATTCCCTGCTAAAAATACCGTATATACACCGTTTATATATGGTTCTGGCCAAACCTACATATGCGCTCACGCAAATGTGCTCCATGGAGGTATGGAAGGTGACCTGTGTCACAAACATGAAGCAGACAATGAAACTCTGTGTCACACCACGTTTTTCCCTATTTCATGCAAGCTGTGATACCGCCGCACACGCACATACACTCATATGCGCTCATGCAAAACCACACACACACACACACACACACAAACACACACACACACACACACACACACACACATGCGCTCACGCAAATGTGCTCAAGCGCACACACATTCGCGCTCACGCACATGCGCACACACAAACACACACATGCACGCACGCACGCCCCCGCGCTGGCCTTCTTTTCTTTTCAATGACAAATCAAGGAGATAGGGACACTGGAGTGTCACGTAGTGTAGGATGTGACAGAGTGTGTGGTGCTGCAGCGTCTGCACATATGGTGCAGCTGATGTGCCGTTGTGTTCATACCAATGACAGCAAACCCACCAACTGTGGACTCAGCCACTGCATTGGATAGGTCCTCCTTACGAAAAATGTCTCATCCACATTAGCAGTTCAAGCATGCAAGTCACTCTGAAACCCACCAACTGTGTACTCAGCTTTAGGCTGCAGAACATTTGCTCAACAAGGTGACGCATCATCCATGTTTGCACTTCACACGGACATCGCGCAATCAAGACTGACACCAGCACGCACGTCCATGCCAGCCTTTCAAGCGTGCAAACAAATTTGCTCAACAAGGTGACGCATCATTTAGGTTTGCTTTTCACATGAACATCGCGCAATAAAGACTGACACCAGCATACATGTCCATGCCGGCCTTTCAAGCATGCAAACAAATTTGCTCACAGGTAACGCATCATTTAGGTTTGCTCTTCACATGAACATCGCGCAATAAAGACTGACACCAGCATGCACGTCCATGCCCGCTTTTCAAGCATGCTAACAAATTTGCTCACAGGTGACGCATCATCCATGTTTGCTCTTCACATGGACATCGCGCAATAAAGACTGACACCAGCATTCATGTCCATGCTGGCCTTTCAAGCGTGCAAACATATTATCAGCCAAATCACCGTATACTCAACTTGATACTGCAGACAACCCCCTTTCAAACAATGCATCATTCACATTTGCTATCAGGCGTGCGTTGCACAATCAAGAGTGACAACAACAAAAAGGAGAAAGAAAGAGAAAATCTACGCAGGCAGTGAAGACCACTCCACACAGTAATTAAGGAAAAGGAGCCACTTTGGTACCGAGTACCGTAAAGCTCCTCCACCGCGAAAGAGTGACAACAACACACAAATACCTTGTATTCGGCCATGAACTTGCGTGGATCCTCTTTGCTGACTGTAAGCGTCCTCTCCAGCATACCCTCTGCCTCCGGGCCTGTGCCAAACCACTTGTGGCAGGAAAACCAGTATTTGGCCCCTTTGGCACCGGCAGCGTCATCTGTGCTGACCTGTATCAATGTGGAAGTGTAAGAGTGTGTGTGTGTGTGTGTGTGTGTGTGTGTGTGTGTGTGTGTGTGTGAGAGAGAGAGCGTGTGTGTTTTTGTGTGGAGGGGGTACGTGTTTAAATGTATTTGAATTGATGGTGTTTATGGGTGAGGAGCGTGCTTATCATTTTGCACATGAAAGGGTTTCAAATACCCCAGACTACCTGCAGCCCCATCTGCAATGACCGTGCACATGCAAGTGTGTTCAGGGGCACACATGCAGTGGTACTGTATGTATGTAAGAGAGTGTGTATGTGTGAGAAAGAGATGGAGTATGTATATGAGAGTGTGTGTGAGAAAGGAGGTGTGAGTAGTACTGTATGTATGTGAGAGAGTGTGTATGTGTGAGAAATAGTATGTATGTGAGAGTGTGTATGTGAGAAAGTGGGAGTAGTACTGTATGTTTGCAAGATAGTGTATATGTGGGAGAAAGATATAGAGTATGTGAGAGTGTGTGTATGTGAGAAAGTGAAAGTAGTACTGTTTGTACGAGAGAGAGAGAGAGAGAGAGAGAGAGAGAGAGAGAGAGAGAGAGAGAGAGAGAGAGAGAGAGAGAGAGGGAGAGAGAGAGAGGGAGAGAGAGTGTGTGTGTGAGAACCTTAAATGCATAAGTAGCAGCATCACATAAAACACAAGAACCCATTCCCTTAGAAGTACCTCATACAAACTAAGCACACACACACACACACTCACACACACACACATACACACACGCACACACACACACACACATACACACACACAAACTTAAGCTGCGCACTTCGGCCATCTCCATGCACCACTCAGGGCCCTGGCCACTGTTGTTGTGGCCAACCGTGAGGGTTTGCACCTCACCCACGTCAGGAAGAAGCAGCCTGAGAGGCAGTGCAGTGTGGACAGAGAGTAGAGCATGTGAGCATATGCAACAGGTACAAAACGTATGTGTAGGGTTGGCCAGAACCGTATACATACACCGTATATGACCGTATATTTGGTAATTTCCCTGCCAAAAATACCGTATATAGACCGTATATATATGGTTCTGGCCAACCCTACGTATGTGGCCATTGTGAGGGATTGCACGGCACCTACATCATGAAGAAGCAGCCTGAGGGGCACGGCAAAGTGTTAAAGCTTGAGAGTGGAAGTGAGTTCAAAGCATGAGCAATTTATAGTTGGGGTTTGCACGGTACCTACATCATGAAGAAGCAGCCAGAGGGGCACAGCAAAGTGTTAATGCTTGAGAGTGGAAGTGAGTTCAAAGCATGAGCAGTTAATAGTTGGGGTCTGCACGGTACCCATGCCAGGCAGCAGCATTTTGAAGCGAGGCAGATTGTGATTGCATAAGAGTTGATGGAAAGTACAAAGCACGAGTGGCAGCACAAGGTCAGGGTTTGCAATGCACCCACATCAGGCAGCAGCAGCCTGAGGGGCAGCGCAAAGCGTTAATGCTTGAGAGTCGATGCGTAGCACAAAGCATAACTGGCAAAAAGTCAGGGTTTGCTCCGCACCCACATCAGGTAATAGCAGCCTGAAAAGAGGCAGGTTGTGACTGCATGAGAGTTGATGGAAAGTAGGTCAGGGTTTGCACCGCACTCACATCAGGTAACAGAAGGGATTATTCCGCGCTCCTGTTCTTGATGCTTTACATCTCAAACAACTAGCATGTCAAGTTTGTAGGGTTGGCCAGAAGCGTATACATACACCGTATATGACCGTATATTTGGTGATCTCCCTGCCTAAAGTACCGTATTTACACCGTATATTTATATATATAGGGTTGGCCAGAACTGTATATATACACCATATATGACCGTATATTTGGTGATCTTCCTGCCTAAAAGCGCCTATTTACACCGTATATATATATATATATATATATGGTTCTGGCCAACCCTACAAGTTTGAGGCACGACGCGCATTGCACACAGGGAATGAAAGCAGTCAGTTATGCCGCATAATGTTGCAACTGTAATAGGGTTGGCCAGAACCATATAAATACGGTGTACATACGGTATTTTTGGCTTGAAAATCACCAAATATACCAAATATACGGTGTATATATACGTATATATACGGTTCTGGCCAAACCTACGTATGTATAATTCAAGTGGCATGCTACACTTGATGGCAATTTGTGTATACATAGGGTTGGCCAGAACCATACAATTACAGGTATATACGGTGTAAATACGGCGCTTTAGGCAGGGAGATCACCATACATAAGGTCATATACGGTGTGCATAGACGGTTCTGGCCAACCCTACACATGCTTTGTGTCCACAATAGCCCAGGGACGTATACATAGGTTTGGCCAGAACCATACATTTATAGGTATATACGGTGTATATACGGTATATTTGGCATGGAAATCACCATACATACGGTCATATACGGTGTGTATATACGGTTCTGGCCAACCCTATGTATACACAGCACACAGGGACTGTAGACCTGAACATGTCAAATATGCCACACAAACTCACCCCTGCACGCATCATGCAAGTGGCATTTCTCGGGTTGGTCAAAACCGTATATATACACCGTATATGACCGTTTAATTGGTGATTTCCCTGCCAAAAATTCCGTATATAAACCGTATATATATGGTTATGGCCAACCCTAGGCATTTCATACCCTACAGCAATGTGTGCACACAGGGACGGCAGACTGAAAGTGTCAGTGATGCCGCGTAACTGCATCCCTGTACATATCATGCATGTGTAGGGTTGGCCAGAACCATATATATACGGTGTGTATACAGTGTTTTTGGCAGGGAAATCACCAAATATACGGTCAAATACGGTGTATATAAACGGTTCTGGCCAACCCTATGCATGTGGCATTTTACACAACAAGGCAACACGTCCACAGGAAGAGCTGAAAGTGTCCGTGATGCCACGACATTCCATTCCCGTGTGTACCATGCAAGTGGCATTTTACACCCTACCAGCAACATGTGCACACAGGGACTGCTGAAAGTGTCAGTGATGCCGCACTCAAAGTTCTCAGGCTAAATTCCATTCCCACGTGTACCATGCAAGTGGCATTTACACCCTACCAGCAACATGTGCACACAGGGACTGCAGACCTGAAAGTGTCAGTGATGCCGCGCTCAAAGTTTTCAGGCTGAGAGGGCAGCACTGTGATGGGTGTGGAGCCTTTTTTGCCGTTGAGCGCCACATATACATCTGCATGCAGCAGACATTATTACAAGAGCAGCCATTAATTACCACATATGACGTCAATAAGAAGGTGAGTTTTTCTGCCGTTGAGCGCCACATACACATTTGCATGCGGCAGACATTATAACAAGAACAGCCATTTATTACCACATATGACGTGAAAGAGAAGGTGAGTTTTTCTGCCGTTGAGCGCCACATACACATCTGCATGCAGCAGACATTATTACAAGAACAGCCATTTATTACCACATATGAAGTGAAAGAGAAGGTGAGTTTTTCTGCCGTTGAGCGCCACATACACATCTGCATGCAGCAGACATTATAACAAGAACAGCCATATATTACCACATATGACGTGAAAGAGAAGGCAAGTTTTTCTGCCGTTGAGCGCCACATACACATCTGCATGCAGCAGACATTATGACAAGAACGTGATATGCCATTTTATCACCATATCCAATACACGACATGAATAAAAAAGGTTATTTTTTACCACGTCATAAGTGCACGGACTCTGTCTTGAAATAAGAATTAAGTCCTGCGTCAGGGCCAGCTACCGGATGCATTCAGCAAGCAGGATCGTCTTAAACATACTAATACGTCTTACGCCTTCCAGACAATCAAAAGCAATTAAGCATGACATAAGCTGGAATTGTGCTACGCTTTGCTTCAATGCTGAGTAGAAACGGTGGTAAGAAACTCTGTCTGGATCAAGAAGGCAGCCGATTCTTATCAAAAATCAAAGATATGCACGCACGCCATGCATATGCCGTGTATTTAAGAGCCAAGCACTTTTGTTTTCGTACGTAAGTTGGAAAGCAAATGCAACTACCCATTCTGTGGCACGAGGCATACGTGAAAAAAAAATCTCACTGGCATCTGTCGACACCCAACGCACCACGTGCTGCTTGCTTATGTAAAAAAGATCTCACTGGCATCTGTCGACACCCAACGCACCTTGTGCTGCTTGCTTATGTAGCACACGTTTTGAACAGTTTAGAGGCACAAGGCAAGCAAAAAAGTAGTTTTTGTGGCATGTTGGCGACCAACGCACCTTGTGCTGCTTGCTTATGTAGCACACGTTTTGAACAGTTTAGAGGCACAAGGCAAGCAAAAAAGTCATTTTTAATGGCATAATGGCGACTAACGCACCACGTGCTGCTTGCCTACGTAGCACACGTTTTGAACAATTCAGAGGCACAAGGCAAGCAAAAAAGTCATTTTTAATGGCATGTTGGCGACTAACGCACCATGTGCTGCTTGCTTACGTAGCACACGTTTTGAACAATTCAGAGGCACAAGGCAAGCAAAAAAGTCATTTTTAATGGCATGTTGGCGACTAACGCACCTTGTGCTGCTTGCTTATGTAGCACGCGTCTTGAACAGTTTAGAGGCACGAGGCACACGTGCTAGTCAATTCTCACCAGCATCTGTTGACGCCCCGCGCACGTCCGCTGTTGTGACCTTGATGGTGTACGCCGTCATGGAGCCTGTGTAAGAACGTTGACACACAATTGACATTGAATTGACACAGAACTAACACAAAATTGATAATTGACATAATTGACACAGGAAGTCGAATTGAACTGGTTCAGGGTACCAAATAAATTATAAGCCTGCGCTGGCATTGAGACCGCTTTCAATATCAAAGCAAGCTCTCGCCAAGCCTATTTGTAAGCACATCAAGTGTGCTGTTCATTGGCGTGCTTGCCTCTACAGGGCAGCATAAATATTTCAAGTGAGACATGCTTTCTGTACAGCATAAATATTTTAGGTGTGCTTTTTCAGGGCGGCACCACGTGCTTTCTGTTCAGCAGAAACAGTTGTGCTGTTACAGGGCAGCACCACGTGCTGTCTGTTCAGCTGAAACAGGTGAAGATTTACAGGGCAGCACCACGTGCTTTCTGTTCCGTTGAAACAGGTAAAGATTTACAGGGCAGCACCACGTGCTGTCTGTTCAGCTGAAACAGGTGTGCTATTACAGGGCAGCACCACGTGCTGTCTGTACAGTAGGAATGGGTTGGCAAGCAATAACGGCTGCGACTGCAAGATTGTCAAATGCAAATGCATTTGGATGCGTAATTGGAATCTGACCTCCTTTATTAGCAACAGCAATGGCCAACTACATTTTAAATCATTCAACAAATCATTGTAAAGGAACCAGGAAGCAGCAGCTTGCTGGGTGCACGTGATCAAGGTTTTCAGCCACCATGGCAATGGTTATACGCTGGTTTACCACGCTCATCAGACACGCTGGTTTCACAAGCTCACCAGACACGCTGATTTCACAAGCTCATCAAACAAAAAATGGACACATGGGAGTACCTGCATCGCGACTGGCTGGAAGGGTGCGTTCAATCAAGCCGTCGCCTATGCGTGCATCAAACCACTTCCTGCAAGTGGCCAAGACAGACAATGCTTAGAAAGAACATTGTCCAAGACCGACAATGATTAGCACGTACGCCTGCACGATCTAACGAAACATACAAGGAGGTCTCATATCTTGTCTATGCATGAAGCGAGCACGTACGCCAGCACAATCTAAATAATAAATAAGGAGGCATGGACCATCGAAGGAACATCGGCCAAGTGAAACAATGCTAGCAAGAACATTGGCCATGTGAAAAATTGCTAGGAAGAGCATCGGCCAAGTACCACAATGCTCAGGAAACTCACTGGTCAGATATTGCACTGTGAGGGCTGGATCAAAGTGAAATGCTAAACGGGTAATGCGACAAATGCCATTTCTGTATGTTGTGCGATACATATATCCACACACACATAAATATATCCACGCAACACAAAGGACAGGAGAGGGAGGCATCAGCACTGACAGATGATATATCTGTATGTTGTGCGATACATAAATCCATATACACATAAATTATCCACGCAACACAAAGGACAGGTGAGGGAGGCATCAGCACTGACAGATGATATATCTGTATGTTGTGCGATACATGAATCTATATACACATAAATGTATCCACACAACACAAAGGACAGGTGAGGTAGGCGACAGCGGACATGTGGGCAGCAACTTAATGGGATGCACTTGAGAACACGCCATTGCTCTCCCGCACACACAGTGGCTAGTTGCCATGGCTAGCACATGCTATCACTGCTCTAGCCGTATTAATTGTAACTCCGACGTACCCATACTTAACTTTAATCTCCTTGTCTACATTGATTTGCTGCCAGCCTCTTGCTGTGAGGTCCGCAGTCCGCAAAAAACATCACGACACGAGTATCTTATAACGTTTAGCTCATCGAGAAGGCTGCACTGCGACAAAACTTTGATTCAAATGAATGGACGTGAGCACGGTGTCCTCAAGCACACATTTGCCTGTCCAGTACATAGCCTGTCCATCCAGTACATAGCCTGTCCAGTACATAGCCTGTCCATCCAGTACATAGCCTGTCCATCCAGTACATAGCCTGTCCAGTAGTGAATCCTGAAGGACGGCTGTGTCAACTACCTTGCATGAGAGGAGTTGCTTGGATGCGCGCCTTAGTTTGCAAACCTTTGCCTGTGCATGCCTACCGAGAATGAATGACAGATGCGTCTGCACCAACCTGCACAGGAAGAAGTACTTCTGCTCCGTCTTGGTGTTCAGGATCACGACATGGTCTAGGTGCCAAGAAGGGCACGTGCTGGTGCCGTCGTGGCCTATGGTGATGTCCAGCAGGTTTCCTACCTCCTCGTCGTCGATTTCAAATGTGTTGGTTACGCCCCTGCATGTGCGTGTGTGTGGCGTGAATGTGCATGTGCGTGCGCATGTGCACATGCGTGTGCTCAAGAGCATGTGGGAGCTCCATCTTAAATAATATCGGTGTCCGACAGATTGCCTAGATCCTCATCGCTGACCTCAGACATGTTGGTCGTCAGTCACCCCTGTGTGCTGTGTGCAGGTGTACCTATGTGCGCATGTATGTGCATGTGAGTGTGTCATGTGTATGTGAGTGTGTATGGGAGTGTGTATGTGTATGTGTATGTGTATGTGTATGTGTATGTGTATGTGTATGTGTATGTGTATGTGTATGTGTATGTGTATGTGTATGTGTATGTGTATGTGTATGTGAGTGTGTCATGTGTATGTGTATGTACCTATGTGCGCATGTATGTGCATGTGAGTGTGTCATGTGTATGTGTATGTACCTATGTGCGCATGTATGTGCATGTGAGTGTGTCATGTGTATGTGTATGTGTACGTGTATGTGAGTGTGTATGTGTATGTGTATGTGAGTGTGTCATGTGTATGTGTATGTGAGTGTGTCATGTGTATGTGTATGTACCTATGTGTGCATGTATGTGTGCATGTATGTGTGCATGTGAGTGTGTCACCATAACAAAAGAAGGCGTCCATCATAGGCTTAATTATGAACATTAAAGAAAAGCATTGGCCACATTGCAGGAAGTGTTAGCCACGTTGCAGGGAAGTGATACTCATTCAAAAATTAACAGGGTTGGCCAGAACCATAATTATACAGTGTACATACGGTGATTTTGGCAGGGAAATCACAAAAATATACGGTTCTGGCCAACCCAGAATATCTCCATACATACGGTCATGTGCGGTGAGTGTACGCAGTTAAGGCCAAGCCTGAGCACTAAGCATTTGTGTTGGCCGCATTGTAATAACACAAAGCCCGTGCTCCCCTCAGATCAGCCGTCTCATCTGACGACAGCAGCAGGAATTTGGAATGAAAACAGGAGCATCTTTGCCTGACAGCCAACCACTGACATGCATCTGTATGTCAGTGCTTACGTGTTTTGCTTGTTAATCATGAATGATTGTAAAACAGCTTTGCAAAGCCGGTGATGTCTCAGCATCATGATCCGCTGACAACAGGATGCCAAGAACAATGCAATGTACAGCGACACGTGTAATGCTTTAATGCAATGCTTTATTGTACAGCAACACGTGTAATGCGCTTGGTGGTGAATGCACACTCACAACATGTCCACACCCACACACACTCACCCACACCCACACAACCTCTCCCACACCCACACCTCTCTCACACCAACTTGCTCACACCCACAACCACTTAACCACTTACCCACAACGTATCCACACCCACCCACCCACACACCCTCACTCACGCCCATGCCCATGCACATGCACACACGAGCATGCTTAGTACGCACCCACACACCCTCACCCACAACCCCTCACCCACATCCACACACCCACACCTACTCAACCTCTCCCACACCCCTGCCCATGCACACGCACACACGAGCATGCTTAGTACACACCTCGAGAAGTCATCAGGCCCTGAAGTGAGTATGTGGCGTTTGCCATCCCCCAATGTACCATGCATCACCAAATGCACATTTGCATCTGTGGAAGCACCTCGGATGTCGGAGGTGTGGGCAGTAACCTGAGTTTGTGTGTGTGCAAAAGTAAACGCTTGTGTGGTTTGTAATTTAGCAGTGTGCTGCGTACCTCACCGTGCACATTTGTATGTGTGGAGGCTCATATGTAGGGTTGGCCAGAACCGTATATATACACACCGTATACGGTCGTATATTTGGTGATTTCCCTGCCAAAAACACCATATATGCACCACCGTATATTCACTGTATATGCACCGTATACATATGGTTCTGGCCAACATATTTGGTCATTTCCCTGCCAAAAACACCATGTATACACCATACATATATAAGGCCCTGACCAACCCTACTCATTTGATGCCGGGGGTGTGGGTGGTGCGTCTTACGCGTGTGATGACTTCAGAGCACTTGTCACAGCTTTGGTCGCCAAGGACGTGTCGTGAATCCTTGTCTTACATGTTGCCAGCACACAAGAACTACTTGCGTCCTGCGCATGTGATGACTTCAGAGCATACTTATCACAGCTTTAGTCGCCAAGGTCGTGTCGTGAATCCTTGTCTTACATGTTGCCAGCACACAAGAACTACTTGCGTTCTGGGCATGTGTGATACCTCCAGTGCATACTTATCACAGCTTTGGTCGCCAAGGTCGTGAATCCTTGTCTTACATTTTGCCAGCACACAAGAACTACTTGCGTCCTGCGCATGTGATGACTTCAGAGCATACATGTGTGATACCTCCAGTGCATACTTGTCACCGCTTTGGTCGCCAAGGTCGTGCCGCGAATCCTTGTTTTACATCCTCGTTAGCAAACAAGCAACAGGTGCTTGATCCTGTGAAGTTTGACACAGAACTTAAATGCACTGCCCCTGCCTGCTCCCCCAAAAAACAGCGCCAAACATATCATAACGAAGCAGGAAAGATGACACGCTTGTGGTTTCAAACAAACACTCACACGCACACACTCATGCAAGCGCGCACACACACACACACACACACACACACACGCTGCCCAGGCATGTTGCACAAGGCATATAGAATATAGAGAGCAAGGCGGTAGACATGAGGAGGATGCCGACTTCAACAGGCACGTTCTGATGCTCAAGAAAAAGAGACACCTGCACACACACACACACACACACATACATACACGCACCGCCCAGACCCACACGCACACACCTTGTACGTCAGCAATGGGCTCTGGTGGCCCACAAACAGCGTCCGACTAATGCGGCAGTCATCGACCTCAGTGCTGAGCCACCTGTGGCAAGGAAACACAATCCACGGCCCCCACCTCCCTTCCAGAGCCACTGTATCTCTGAGGTCATTGCCCTCAGCATCTTGCATCAAGCCTCCTGCCTCTGCCTGTGAGTTTATTTTTGTGTGTATGTATGCGTTTGTGTGTGTATGTGTCTGTGTATGTGTGTGCGTGTGTGCACTCATGCACATGCGTGCGTGCGTGAGTATGAGAGTGTGTGTGAGTGTGCGTGCGTGCGTGCATGTGTGAGATTCTGTGCACATGTGTTTGTGTGTACGCACCCTGCCTGGAATTGATTGTGCGTGTGTGTGTGTGTGTGTGTGTGTGATTGTGTGTGTGCGTGTGTGATTGTGTGTGATTGTGTGTGTGTGTGTGTGCGTGCGTGATGCGAGCGTGCTGATGCAATTGCGTGTAATCAAGCGCTATGTAAAAAGATAAAAATTGCCAGGTCACCCACCCCAAGGTAGGTGGAGAAAACATCTAAAGGGTGTGTGTGGGCTCTTTGGCTTGCACTACTGGCACTCCATTCTTGATCCGTACACTTTTCTCGTCCTCTGTTTCGACACCTCCCAGCACACTTTCAGTGTCAGCATCTCCTCTCCTCAGATCACTTACCACAATCAATATGATGGACTGTCGGCATATTTACAGCACAACACAGCATGCTGACTGCCCATGCAGTCCGGACACGCTTTTCAAAGCACCTACCAGCACACGCGCAGCCCCCGCAGCTCCACCCAACTCATTTTTAATAAACGCTGGCCTCGGTTTTTCTGTTTGAGCAAAGCACCACTGGACACTCGCATTGTCATAACTACAGTGAGGGACACTGCCTTGACCCCCTACCAGTGCGCTCTGAGCACCATCGGCTCCAACTTCCTCCATAAAAAACGCTGGCCTTGTTCTTTTTGTTTGAGCATTGCACCACCGGACCCTCACATGGTGATAAAAAAAAAAAGTGACATGCCAAACCTAGGTACTTATGCCTTGACCCCCTACCAGTGCGCTCTGAGCTCCATCACCTCCAACCACCTTAACAAACAAACGCTGGCCTTGCTCTTTTTGTTTGAGCGTTGCAACACCAGACCCTCGCATAGTGATAAAACAAGAAGGGACACTGCCTTGACCCCCTACCAGTGCGCTCTGAGCTCCAGCAGCTCCCCCCCGATCATCTTTAGCACGTGAGCCCTGATCCCAGCCCTCCAAGCCTCCCATCAGATCACGGTTTCGACGCATCATGACTCCACCCACATCAACGCTGCTGCGCAGCGCGTTGGCTGAGTTACGCACGCCACCCCTGTAGAAATAAGCAATGTTGGAACCGTCAAGTAATGTGGTGCAAGTGCGTCAGACGTAGTTGCCCATGTCAGCGCTACTGCATACCACATACCACACTGGCTGAGCTGCGCACACCACCCCTGTAGCGAGTACAATGTTGGAACCGTTGAGTAATGGTGCAAGTGCATCAGACATATTTGCCCACGTCAGCGCTGTGCATACCACACTGGTTGAGCTGCGCACACCACCCTGTAAAAAAAAAGCAATGTTGGAATCGTCAAGTATTGTGGTGCAAGTGCATCAGACGTAACTGCCCATGTCAGCGCTGTGCATACCACACTGGCTGAGCTGCGCACACCACCCCTGTAGAAAAAAGCAACGTTGGAATCGTCAAGTATTGTGGTGCAAGTGCATCAGACATAATTGCCCACGTCAGCGCTGTGCATACCACACTGGTTGAGCTGCGCACGCCACCCCTGTAGAAAAAAGCAATGTTGGAATTGTCAAGTATTGTGGTGCAAGTGCATCAGACGTAATTGCCCATGTCAGCGCTACTGCATACCACATACCACACTGGCTGAGCTGCGCACACCACCCCTGTAGCGAGTACAATGTTGGAACCGTCAAGTAATGTGGTGCAAGTGCATCAGACGTAACTGCCCACGTCAGCGCTGTGCATACCACACTGGCTGAGCTGCGCACACCACCCCTGTGTATGAAAGGGCACGTGCTGGAACAGCCGCGTGAGGTGGTGCAAATGCGTAGTGTAATCGCCCACGCCAGCGTGCAGCATATCACACTGACTGAGCTATGCGCGCCACCTCGCCTCCACAGTATAGGACGATTAATTGTATTCTTCAAGCAAGGGTTTGCATGCACGAAAGCATCTTTGTAGTGACTAAGTATCATATGAGTGCCCTTAAGGTGTTAAAGAGTCTATCGTTGCTTTAAAATGTACCTTCGTGAAAAAGTGCCGACAACATCACAGTTCCCTTGATTTTTTCAACCTAAGCGAACGAGCGCATGAGCCATACACAATCTCTCTCTCTCTCTCTCTCTCTCTCTCGTTCTCTCTCGTTCTCTCTCAATCTCTTACAAACATGCAAACTCTTCATATATGTTTACATTTACACACACACACACACACACACACACACACACACACACACACACACACACACCTGCCTACATCCATGCTACTCCGCATTGCACTCCGTGGCCTGGCACCAGACGCGCCTCCTGCCACACTGTGCCCACTCACTCACTCACTCTCTCAAACAAACGCACACACATGCCTACATCCATGCTACTCCGCATTGCACTCCGTGACCTGGCACCAGGCGCGCCTCCTGCCACACTGTGCCCACTCCCTCACTCTCTCAAACAAACACACACACACACACACCTGCCTACATCCATGCTACTCCGCATTGCACTCCGTGGCCTGGCACCAGACGCGCCTCCTGCCACACTGTGCCGCATCCCAGCAGCACCACCCATTATCCCGCCCCTACCCCCCCCTCTACCCCTGCCCCCCGCTAGCTTGCGCATACCGGGGGAAGGAGCAGAGGGGGGACGGTTGCGGCAAGCAACAAAGTGGGGAGATCTTGGGCTGCCTGTGTGTGTTTGAATGCTTAAAATGTGTGTGTTTGAACGTGTACAATGTGTGTGTACACGTGTGTAAACGTGGGTGATTGCATGCCTGTGTGTGTTTGAACGTGTGCAATGTGTGTGTGTTTGAACGTGTACAATGTGTGTGTACAAGTGTGTATACGGGGGTGATTGCATGCCTGTGTGCGCATGTGTACTATATCAATGTGTGCAATGTGTGGCAGAGTCAATGTGATGGCAAGGTTTATAGGCCTACTAGGGATGGTATTAACTTGGAGGCCTATTAAAGACTGGATGCTTCTCAAACGTCTGTGTGTATAAAAGTTGTAAATGATCACACTATTAATTCATCAAAAAGGTTGAACGTACAAACGCACAATAACACACACACACACACATACACACACACTTCCACACAACCAGCCAAACACCCACCCAAACAAACACCTCTACACACACACAAACACATACACACACAACCACGCACACCCACAACAGCACACACACACACAAACACATACACACACAACCATATTCACACAAACACATACACACAAACACACAACCATATTCACACAACCACATACACACAAACACATACACACAAACACACACATACATACATTCACACACACAAACACATACACACAACTACAACTACGCATACACCTCTACACACACAAACGCACATACACACATACACACAACCACGCACACACACATTTGGTCATTGCAGGCCCCGGTGGAGCAGGGCCGTCCCTCTTCCGGATGCGCACGTGCTCCACAAACCAATCCGGGTGCCGTCCAGTGTTGTCGTGCCAGATCTGAGGGCATTTGTGGAACCAGGGCTGCGTTGCTTATACTGACTTTCCAAGTTTCCAGCTACAGAAACAATACTGTGCCTCCCTGTCAGGGTTATGCATTGAAGCACTGAATAACGCAAGTTTTGTCGCATGCTTCTTTTAGGCTGATGCTTGAAGTGCAGGGGCAGCAAGATAACAAAAAGCAACGAACATTCCCAGTCTCGGCGTGATCAGAGTGAGCTAGGGAATGAGAAAAGGGTAAAAACGCAGGGGGACAGAGTACCTGTGACCGTCCCGGTTCCTTGATCTGGTGACCTTGGTGTGCCAGTTATAAAATTACGTCAATCTTGACCACATCATTTGCAAGGAGATTGTAAGTGGATCTGCCGTGGGCTTAGGACATCGTAAAACCACAGGTTTGCAGCCACCTGCCTTCCTAGTTTAGGAAGGAAACGTCTTTCGTTCAAGCCATTGCTATGTGAATATTTAGAAGTAAAGTGTAAAAGTCTACGCTGGAAAACACCAGCGTGCATTGCAAAAGGCTCTCAACTAGTGCTCACAATAGCCAGTGCCCCACCGAGAATAATAAAGTATGTATATCAATAACTACATCTTTAAAACAGTCAAATATCGTGGTGTTGTTCACCATGAAAAACGCGGCATACGCACAGACGTCTAGCTTTTAAACAACACGAGCTGCAGCTCCCAGGTAGCGTGATTTGGTAGAGGAGTTTTACGGTACCTGGTACCAAAGTGGCTCCTTTTCCTTAGTTAATGTGGGGAGTGGTTTTTCACTGCCTGCGTATTTTTTTATTCCACGTGGTGCAGGCTTGAAAGCGTGAGTGTGGATAAATCATGAAGAGCAGCCAACAGCCAAGTGCTTATTATGAAGACGTGTTTTCCTTGAGCACTCTCTGACCCCACAGTAGAAAGCTTTGCGGTACCCGGAACGAAAGAGGGTACCTAGTAGGTACTACCTACCATAAAAGCCAGCATACGTTGACCGGTACCCAACACGAAATTGGCCTCCCATTACTGAGTCATGCAAGCACTACCACTGCCTTCCTATTATATTGTTGAATAAAGTAGCAGATCCTCATTTTTCATCTTAACAGGACAAGTTACATCATCATACGTGCTTGGATCATGCTAGCAGTCACCACCACAGCCGGCGCATTTACGTCTGAAGTGAATTTGTGACAAGGCGAGCTTCATTTTGAACTTATTTTTCAACACGCGTGGGGGGTGGCAGGATATGATTTGGACGTGATTTAACTGCCGGTTCAACAACCACTGTGTAGAACGTACAAATGCACAGTAGCACACGCACACAACCACAAACACACACTCAAGCACACACACACACACACACACACACACACACACACACACACACACACACAAACACACACACACACACACACACACACACATATACACTATATATTATGTAGAACTCCAACTTAGCACTATGTAGAATTCCAAACTTGCCTTAATCACACGCGGCAAGCCGACGTCCTTTGCTGTCACCTGCAGGCATCAAGTGCAGAGTATTTAAACCCAAGATTAACCGAGGCTGTAAAATCAGTGCAGTATTTAAACCCAAGTGCAGAATTTAAAACTAAGATTGACCAAAGCTATGAAATCAGTGCATAACCATAAGGGCGCAGTCTTGAGGAGGCACTGTCATAAATGACACACTCAAACAACACAAACACACACACACTCACACACACACGCACACACACAACACAAACACACACACTCACACGCACACAAACACACACACACACACGCATACACACACACACAAGCAGCAAACAGCAGACAGTACACACAACCTACCATGAACATGTCCAGCGCATTACGGGTGAAGCTAGGGTGGTGTGAGTCTGAGATCACCAGGCGTAGCTCTCCTGTGGTCACATTGTCATAGGGCCCAAGGAGCTCCAAGCCAACGCGTGCGTCCGTGGATGCACCCTACAAGTAAATCCGATGTGTGTGTGTGTGTGTGTGTGTGTGTGTGTGTGTGGTGTGTGTGTGTGTGTGTGTGTGTGGTGTGTGTGTGTGTGTGTGTGTGTGCGTGCGTTATGTGCGTGTCGTAAATGAGGGTTGGATGAGGGTTGCGTTTATTTAGAGCTGTCAGATCGAGAATGAGAAAGAGAATAAATGTACGTGCACAGAACAGGCATATGTGTGATGGAAAGATCAAGATCGTGATGAAAGCTAAGCCTCAGCAAGCGAGCCAGAGAAAAGTTTGAGATTTTCATACGATGGGGGTCTGAGTTTGTAAAAACTAACAATTCCTCTAGCAGACAAGCAAACTTCCCCAACCTCAGCAAGCGGGCAAGAATCAAGACTGTAGTTACATCAACACAGGTGACTTCTTTTAAGGTTTTCCGTGCTAATCCGGAAATTATTTTACAGCACTTTGATCTTGGATGTGAGCCATATTGAGTGAAACTGGAACCCATGTCAGCAGCGGGGTACCCATTCCTTTGGCCCTTTCCTTTGCCTTTCAATCTTGATCTCACAAGCAATGCTTTCAAAAACAGCGCATTATTATACGTCCCAATGTGTCTCCCACTAAATTGTATGCCTTTCAATCGTGATCTCACAAGCAATGCTTTCAAAAACAGCTCATTATTATTCGTCCCAATGTGTCCCCATCTAATTTATCTGCCTTTCAATCGTGATATCTCAAGCAATGCTTTCAAAAACAGCTCATAATTATTCGTCCCAATGTGTCCCCCACTAAATTTTCTTACCCTGAAACACAAAGAAAAATACAACTAGGCCAGAAGAGCAGCATCTCCACACCTTCCTCCCACCTCCATGCTGCAGCTCATTCAGCAACCCTTTTACTACACCCACCCCCACTTCTACCTGCCACACTTCTTCCTGACACACACACACACACTCACACACACACACACACACACACACACACACACACACACACACACACACACACACACACACCACACACACACACACACACACCCTCACTCCTACCTGACACACACATACCCTCAGCCACAACCAAACCAGCTCTATCAGACACACACATACCCCCAGCCACAACCAAACCAAAAGAGCAAGGTGCCCTTCAGGATTGTGTGCCTTCCTACAACACATAGGACAGCTACGCAAGTTGTTTGGTGTGGAATGAAGGTACACCTTCATCAACCACCAACCACCTTCATGCCGCCCGTCTTCACCCCCACCTCAATACACCGCATTCCCATTCAATTGCTGCCAAATTCATCAACCACCACCCACCTTCATGCCACCTGTCTTCACCCCCACTTCACACACCGCGTTCCAATTCAATTGCTGCCAATTTTTTTTATATACCACCACCCACCTTCATGCCACCCGTCTTCACACCCACCTCACACACCGCGTTCTCATTCAGTTACTGCCACATTATATCAACCACCACCCACCTTCATGCCACCCGTCTTCACCTCCACCTCAATACACCGCATTCCCATTCAATTGCTGCCACATTATATCAACCACCACCCACCTTCATGCCACCCGTCTTCACCCCCACCTCATACACCGCGTTCCCATTCAGTTGCTGCCACATTATATCAACCACCACCCACCTTCATGCCGCCCGTCTTCACCTCCACCTCATACACCGCGTTCCCATTCAGTTGCCGCCACATTATATCAACCACCACCCACCTTCATGCCGCCCGTCTTCACCTCCACCTCATACACCGCGTTTCCATTCAGCTGCTGCTCCAGCAACCTGTTGCGCGCTTTTTCATTCAGGCATTGCCTGCGTTATCAAAATTGACGCTGGGGGTGGGTAATGGATGCATGCCCTCACATATGTTGCATGCAAAGTAGCACATTCACGCACACACCCACACACCCACACACACACACACACACACACACACAAACGCGCACACACAATGTACACACACAAGCACACACACATACACACATATACATGCACATACATGCAAAGAAACACAATCAAACATACACACATGCATACACACACACACACACACACACACATACACACACACAAACACACACACACACACACACACACACACACACACACACA
>Ga0307942_1001059_pt1:20000-21244 | contig 21244 bp, 19 predicted proteins | sample OrgLakmetagen175_FD_201846 | JGI IMG/M metagenome (GOLD analysis project Ga0307942, IMG submission 201846) | Saline water microbial communities from Organic Lake, Antarctica - #175 | ecosystem: Environmental > Aquatic > Non-marine Saline and Alkaline > Saline | place: Antarctica... | reverse complement strand
ATTTCAGAGACCACCACGGAGGAGGACGAGGGGGAGGAGGAGGGGGGGGAGGCAATGCAAGAGTAACTCCTCAGGCTGAAGTTAGGAGCCATAAAACTCTTCTCAGACTTTGATGTAAACCAACACTGAATAAATACAAAGAGGAGAGCACAAGAAATCCCCAAATTCACAATTTTTTTTAACTTTTCAGGGGCCTCGCAAAAGCTTATTGCTCGCAAATTAATTATTCTAATTATTTCGGCACCTCGCAAAAAGTAGGCCTCGCAATACTAAAAGCGCGATACAACACAATAAGAGTTCCTAAAAGATACGCTCCCCTATTGATTAGCAGAGTCATTAAGAGACGGCCCCTGCCCGGTTTCAATTGTAAAAGGGATTTTATTCAATTCCCACAAGAAATTTGGGGGTGGAACGAGTCCAGCAGCAACTTGAGCAATATTAGCAAGGAGAGCTAGATTCTTTGGCGGCAGAAAATGGCAGCAGCAGCAGCAGCAGCAGCAGCAGCAAAAATGGAAGCATTGCAGTGATATGTCAAAATTAGCATATGTAGCTCCTGGGGCTATACATTCAAACTTTGAACATGACCTTTATGATTTCCGTCATTTACGTGCAAGCAAGCTTAGAGGGGATAACTCGGTCAAAGTCACAGCTGTCCAAGAAAGTAAGGTCGCATTCAGCTCTACGTGCATGCGTTTGAACAAGATACGAGTATCGTATTCAGAACACAAAGATGCATATCACTACTGCGCAATGTATGAGTTACGAAATCATAAGCGCATGATATCATACAGACACTTATTACTACTGAGCATACCCACGATTGTGAGTGAATGAGTGTCAAATAAATTTCGTCTCCTCTGTTGCAAAGGAGCTGCTTATGAGTTCATATGCCAGAATGCGCACACACGCCCTTGGCGACACTCACGAATCAGGGGCATCTCCTACTCCCTCCTCAGCTGTGAAGGGGCAGTTGAAGGTACACCACCCTAGCTGCTGGATGCCTGATGTATGCAGTACCTGCACGTGTGTACGTGGGGGAAACATGCGCGTGGGTGAGTAGATATGTTACATCAGACCGGCTGCTGGATGCCTGGTGTGTGTAGTGTCTGCACACGTGCATGTTTGCGAAAATTGTACGTGCAAAGTGCAAAGCATCCGGGTGTGTATGTGAGGATGATGCATGTAGGGCAGCATTTAGATGTGTGTGTGCGCGTGTGTGTGTGCGTGTGTGTATGTATGTGTTT
>Ga0307942_1001059_pt1:0-17500 | contig 21244 bp, 19 predicted proteins | sample OrgLakmetagen175_FD_201846 | JGI IMG/M metagenome (GOLD analysis project Ga0307942, IMG submission 201846) | Saline water microbial communities from Organic Lake, Antarctica - #175 | ecosystem: Environmental > Aquatic > Non-marine Saline and Alkaline > Saline | place: Antarctica: Organic... | reverse complement strand
GACTTTTTTTCGCTCTCCATGCGCGCCAATTACCCTTCATAATTATTTGGTAAAAGGAATAATATGCCCGCCATGTTGAAATTACTTCCCGTATCCTACACCAAAACTGTCCACTTCATCAGGCATGGGGAGGCCATGAGCAACAAGCACGGGGAGGTCTGTAAGGGCTGCAAATGACTAAGTCAAGGCCCCTCCTGACGGGGAAAATGGATTATAAGGCCCACTTCTTGCATGAAAATCAGCAAAGGAAACCTGCGATTGCACATTCTTGAATGAATGCTCACGCATTGATGCCCAACCAGCGTCCACCATTGGTGTTTGACGAAACACTCCTTCCTTCTGCACCACTGCAGAAAGACAGGGCCCAATACAAGTCTCCAGAGTGGTGGGTGAAATGCGCACATTCATGCAAGCAGGTTTGTGGCAGTTGGATCCCTCAAATGGTGCCTGCGTTCCTTCACCATCCAGGTTTGATGCTGATTTGTCGGAGCGGGGATGGGCACAGTGAGTTTTCGAGAGACAATGCTCCTAATCTATATTTGAAGTGCTTCTCCTTTTGACAACTCGTTAAAACCTGTTTTATCAGCAGTGCATTTGAACCCGCCTTCACTATGTAGCCCTGTTGGCACGAACACGTGTGAATAATGAAACTGAAGCAAGCATTTTTTGTTGCATTAAACAGGGCTGAAGCCCTTGGCCGGCACATTGAAGCTAAAGGCATCACGCCCCAGCTTGTCGTGGTATCTCCCTTGACGCGGGCCCTACAAACCGCCTCAGGTGTGTTAGCCTTTTTTTCTGACACTCAACTGGTGCGCAAGTAAACAACATAGATCAGAGGCAAGATGGGCTGGCAATTGATGATTACATGTAGTCTGCATCTCGCATCTTTGCAAAGTTGAGATAGAAGCCTTTGGCTGCTGCTGCAATTGTCCAGCTTGGAATGAGGTTTCGACAGACAGTCGCATCTGTGGCTAGTGGCGCTCGAAGGGTTATTAAAATTGTTCCAGGTCAGAATTGCCTTTGCCCCTACCTACCTTGACGTGCACGTGCTTCTTCCCTCTGCCCCTCCCCTGCAGCTGCTTTCTGTTCCACTCCTGCGGCCACTGCCAACGGCCCTGTCCCTGAAGACACAGTCATGATGGCAATGCAAGCAGAGGACCCTGAGCACAAGGTGGCAAGACCAGCGCTCCTGACAACAGCAGCGCCACCCTTCCTGGCGTGTGAGACGTGCAGGTGGGGCAGAGAGGGCTGGCTGGAGCTACACATGGAGACAAAACATTGTAGCCTTGTCTCTTATCTTCTGATCTCACCTTCTGTATCTACCGTGAGCTCGTACGGGCATACGGGCATTCAATTACATACGTACGGTGTGGTCAGCCCTAATCGTGTGAAACATAGGGCAGGTGGCAGGTGCAGTAGGAAAAGACAGCCGATGTTGTGCGTCATACAGTCATACTGTTATACCCTTTTTGGGGGTGCCTTGAAAAGCGAGTTTGCTCTGTCACGAGTGGCCAGGAACTGCAGGGTGCAACGTTTGACAGTTGTTTGGCGATCATTGTCTAATGAGTGAAAGTGCTCAGCCGTGGAGCATGATGTTGTGCTGGTTGTGTGGTGAAACGTGTGGGATGCCTGGGTTTGGGGCATTGTGCGTGTGGTGACGACAACAATTTCTTATGTTTGTAGGTGTCTGGGTGTGTGTGGGTGTGTGTGGTTGGGGGGGTGGCGTGTGTGTGTGTGTGTGCTGCTGTCCATGTTGGCAGGTAAAGTGTCCAATATGGTCGGCACATTGCTCCTTGAAGATCAGACATACAAGGTCAGAAATTGCTGAGATAACCCCACAGATGATGGTTAAAGTATCCTAGCTGGGGGCTTACTAGCTGAGGACCATCCCACGCAGATCAGGAGGTAATAGCCTCACCATAATCACCTCTTTGATAACCATCTATGCTACTTGTGTGCTACTTGTGTGCTAGCCGTTTACTGTAGAACCACCGTCAGTCAGCCAGGCAGCACCATTTTTTCATGTACAGTGTGTGTATGTGTGCGTGTGCAAGGTCAGCCCAGTCCTCGTCACAGTACTGTCAGGGTTCGCCAGAGCCGTGTACAAGTACACACACATGCACACACACACACACACACACACACATACACACACATACATACACATACGCACACGCACACACGTACACACACACGTACACACACTTACAGACATACACACACCAGGTGTGTGTACGATTGAATATAGGTAAGAATCGGTGATAAGAATACGTGAATACGTGTGTATACACATACCATATACTTATGTGTTGCTGGCTTTCGCTAAAAACAGCACAAAAAGGGTTTATTGTACAAGAAGTTCCGTGCGTATGCTGCTTGATGCGTAAATAGGAAGAGGGACCTAATCAATATTAATTATCAATACTGTATCTGATCAGGTCATTGGGACGCTTCTATGCTGCAAGCAAAGGCCATTTGAATATCTGTGTCTCTGAGTAGGGAGTACATGGCCTGAACCCGTGTGACAGACAACACAGCAAGTCTTACAAAAGTCACAAATACTTTCTGAGCAGGGAGTACATTGGCCTGAACCCATGTGACCGACGACGCAGCACCTCTGACCAAAAGAAGGCCTTTCCTGGCGTGGACTGGTCCATGATTTCCTTGGTGCGCTGCCCTTGAGAATACCTATGAGTTTAAAAAAAGGAAAAAGAAACGGTGATCTTGGTTGGTGTGTAAGTGACCAATCATACATGATAAGACAAATGTAAAGGGGAAGAATTGGGGTTCAGGAAAAGATACAAGCGGCAGCAGCAGGAGAGGGAGGTCCGCCTTAGAAACAAGTTATGGTGCTCCTGTGTAAACCATTGGACTCTGCTCATTAAGCTTTAGAATGAACTGGACCTTCGTCTGCTAAAACATGCACAACCTTTTACTGTGTGAACCGTTACTGTGTAAACCATTACTGTGTGAACATTTACTGTGTCTGTGTGACCGTCACTGTGTGAACCATTACTGTGTGAACTTTTACTGTGTCTATGTGACCGTCACTGTGTGAACCATTACTGTGAACTTTTACTGTGTCTGTGTGACCGTCACTGTGTGAACCATTACTGTGTGAACTTTTACTTTGTTTGTGTGACCTTTACTGTGTGAACTTGTACTGTGTCTGTGTGACCGTCACTGTGTGAACCATTACTGTGAACTTTTACTGTGTGTGTGACCGTCACTGTGTGAACCATTACTGTGTGAAACTTTACTGTGTCTGTGTGACCTTTACTGTGTGAACCGTTACTGTGTAAACTTTGCTGTGTTAACCTTCGTTTGAAAGCACCTATTCATCAAAGCTTACAATCATCTCAGCAGAAATCAGCACCAAGGCTCAATCCTGTTTTTGATAGTATTGAACGATTGAACGTCTAGAAGCTGTCCTGTATAGTAAAGAAAACCACACGCGCATACAAACACAAGCATGTACACATGACACATTCACTCTTGCAGGAAGAAGACACAATGTTCCCCAAAGACTCGCATGAAAGCATGGAGCAGTTGGCAGTGCGCACCGCTGACTTCTTGGCTTGGCTGATGAAGCGCCCAGAGCAGGAGGTTGCAGTAGTGACCCACAGCAAGTGCGTGCCTCTTGCTTTTGACATGTTGATGGATGTGTCCTTGTGGGCATGTGTGTATTTACGTATGTGCGTGTGTGGGTGGGGGTGTGGGTGGGGGTGAGTGTGTTTGTGTGCATATGCATGTGTGTTATTGTGCGCAATTAAATGAAAGCAGCTCATCTTGAGAGCTGACGACTGAACACCCTTTTCTTACCTTAATATCCATTACTTGTTGTTTGAACCTTCACAACAGTTTTGCGTTCCCAGCCTTTGAACATACATGCTCTGAATCGTACCCTTTTTCCTCGTTGCATGATGTGTGCAATGTATGCCCTTCTGCACGTGCACTGACACACACTGCTGAGCTCAATGTAAAACACGACTTCCAGTTCTTGTCGTGCTGCAGCAGCAAAAGTGATATATGCTTCTTCACGTGCACTGAAACAAATACATCAGTCTTGAGCATGGACACATGAACTCCCCTCTTAGCACAGATAGGGTTGGCCAGAACCGTTTATATACACTGTGCGTGACATTATAGTTGGTGGTTTCCCCGCCCAGATAACCGTATATACACTGTATTCACGCATGGCTCTGGCCAACTCTCCCATATAAATGGCTATGTTACCGCTTGCTCCCAGGTTCCTCAGCACCTTGCTCCACACTGTTTATATATATGGCTCTGGCCAAGCCTACATATAAATGGATATGTTACCGCTTTCTCCCAGGTTCCTGAGCATCTTGTTTCAGAAGACCGTGGAGGCGGCTGGTAGCAGTGTCTCAGAGCCCGTTAAGGCTGACATGGCAAGGTAAGCTTGCTATTTTGAGCTGGGATTCTGCCGTTTCTGAATGTACAGGGCATATTGTGCCAAAGCCTGCAAATACCGACATGGCATTGTAAGCCTAGTATGTGTTAGGTTTAGGATAGGGCTGTTTTGCAGGTGCTGTTGAAAACGAACAGGATTGATCGTGTTGGAGCCGGCAAGGGCCGATGCGGCATGTTTAACTCTGTTTGCTGTCTAGCTGGGCTATTCTGTTGTACTGTTTGACATTATAAGTAGGGCTGGCCATAACTATGTATATACGGTGTATGCACGGTGTTTTTGGCAGGAAAACCACTAATTATACGGTCATATACGGTGTATGTGTACGGTTCTGGTCAAAAGTAAAAGTATAAGTAAAAGTCTACATTGGAAGTCACCAGCGTGCATTAAGGAAAGGCTCTCAACTAGTGCTCACACTAGCCAGAGCCCCGCCAAACCTAATTATGAGGAATGAATTGTGTCTGGGCCTGCAATTTGAGCAGGTAATTTTAATGTGCCTAAATCATCAGCACATTGAGCGGCAACACAACAGGCCTACCTGCTTTGATGTTAGGGAACTACAGATGAAGTGTGCTGAGCCTGTTTCGACTTATGATAACTGGAGCGAGGGCTTGGATGCATGCATCATTCAGCGCTGCTATGCATCATGCAATAATGTGATCTTGGTGGGCGACTGCTCGTGTTGTTGCCTCTAAACTTGCACTCCTTTTTAAAACGACACCGCCTTACAAGAAGCAAAAGGGCATCATTCCACATCTGTAGCAGCCTTTGCATCCCTGATTGCCCCTCAAGAATTGAGACTACACCATCCATATTCGTGGTTTGCTCACTTTTTGGTCCAATCCAGGGTTGTTCAGTTCGTTTTGGAGCAAGGGTTTGATAAAGCTCGTGAAAGTTCTAGAATCCTTTAACTGTTCGAAGGGTTCGATGTGCAATTTCGGGTCCTTGGGTTCCTCCCCCACCTTTAAATCTTCCCAATTACTTGTGTATGTAATGAATAATTATATGAAAAAAAGGGGCCAGAATGGGACCATGTCATCATTAGAGCAGAAAAAGGAGAACCTTCAGGTGCAGTGCAAGTGCCGCGTTGTACAAATCCTTAGCGGTTTAGAAATGTGTGACAACTTTGGCCATAAGACCAAGGAAACTTCCTGGCCTGACACAGAAAACAGATCATTTTACATATATAAATCATTAAATATGTTATTTTTACTGCAATAAAAGAGCGGGACTGAACGGGGGGGGGCTGCTGTCCCTTGCAGTTTTGACAGACACATGCTGTAAATTTCGTCAAACTTTGACCGAACTCCGAACGGCACTTTTCAAATTTGTTTAATGTGTGAAAGTTTGCGAACCCATACTTTTGGCCGAACCTGGAACTGAATAACCCTGGTCAAATCCGAATTCTCCTTGTTACATACGTCTCACTGCCCTCAACGGAAAAGAAAGAGAAAAGATCTGGAAATATGTACGTCATGCGTCTCACTGCTTTTACCAAAAAGATAAAGAAAAGGGATATATGAATATTTTATGTCTCACTACCCTCACCGAAAGATAAAATTAAATTTGATCAATTGTCAACGTATATGTCTCACTGTCCTCACCGCCCTGCCAACCTAACAGCGATTTGCTTGCTATTGGACCTGCGTACTAGGCAGCAGACGGCCCAAAATGTTTAACACCTTGAGTCCTAACAGCCTGTTAGATTCTAACCCTGCTTCACCTCTTTGCCCTGAAATTGCCTTGCTGAAGAGAACTCCAATGTTTCATTTCCCAGGTGGTTTGAGAACTGCGAGTTACGCACTATTGTCGTCTCAGTCCCCTCTGCGGACACTCCAAGTAGCACAGCTACCAGCACACACTTTCCGGGTGGCCACAATGCAGTTTAAAGTGTGTTACGGTTTGAAGTAGTTAGAAATCCGAAAGGGCGTACAGATGAACAATTTGATGCATGAGTTTCAGGAGGCGCTTTTGGCATTCAAGCTGACACAAAGAAGCAGTATTCTGTGAAGGTGCTGTTTATATGTGACCACAAAAAAACAACCAGAATATTTGTCATGACTACTGGTGTGGCCCAGGTTGTAATGATGTTGGGTTTTGTTTTCTCCATGGATTCTTATACAAGCAGCTATTTTAAGGACGAAAGCACAAAAAGAGGTAATGATTTGTGTCATGCACACATAAGCGTTTACCATTAAAGAAATTGAAGTGTGCCTTGACTAATGGGCAGACCTTGACAAACTTGTATGTGCCTTTGTAATTTTGGTCAACTTGTTAGCGTGTACGCCTTTCAGTCTGTGTGGCCTTCTTTTATGAACGCTCTGTGTGCGTGATCTTCTTGTGCGACCTTGTGTGGAATACAAAACTTTTTTGGCTGTCATGCTGCAGCGTGCGTGCCCTTTGGCTAAGTTACTCTTTTAAGACAGTGGCTGCTGAAAACCTTTTTAATTATTGGCAAAATGCGCTTTTTTGTTGTGCCTTTGTGCCTTATTGTAATCACTGACTTCAATCAAGTGTCAGTGATAAGATTTGAACTTTTGGTGTGCGCTACGAGGCTGTGTTCAAGTTGTTTACAAAAGTAGCATTGGACGCAATCTACTTCCGTGTTTCATTCCTTCAGAGCAGTTGCGTTGTCAAAATAATAAAGGTTTACAAAGGGGGTTAACCGGCAGCCACATATGTTGGGCTGATAGGCATTGCTGGATCAGCCAGCGTAAAGTAAACGTAAGGTTGTACAAAAGAACTGGTCTCAGCCAGTGCCATGCATATTATTCTCTTAGGAAAATGAAATTACTGAGACAATTGAAGAGCCTGATGGAGATCCACAGCAAGCAGATCAGGCGTGTTAACTGAACACCAGAATGTATAACCTAAGGGGAGGAAAGGAGCGCCACATTAGAGACCCATGACTGTTCATGCAAACAAGCATTGGTCGCAATCTACTCCCGTGTTTCATTCCTTCAGAGCAGTTGCGTTGTTAGAATAATAAAAGACAGCTTTGAGATTGAAAAGAAAGATTGCTTTGAGGTTAAAAAGAAAGAAAGAGATTATGACTGATGGCTACATCGAGGTGTAATTCCCAGATTCCAAGGATTTAGCTTAAGATTAATTTTGGGTAACAGATGCCTATGGCCTTTTGCCTAAGTTGTATGTTATCCGGGGTGCTCATCTAAGAAACATCGGTACCCTTTTGGCAACTGAGCTTCCATGTCGTAGCAAATCGCCGTCACTGCAAAGTATGAGACTCAGCACAACATCCAATTGGTAGAAATGTAGGCAACAAGTCAACAAAGATACATGCGAGACATTGAACACAACCCCTACAAATAGCTAAGCAATACTCCTGGTGGTGTGCAGGCCTCTGCCTCCTAACCACCTGATCCCCACCACTGAAAAGAGTCTCCTAATTCAACTCTCCAGGTGGGATGTTGTGTGAAATCTGCATCCATTGGGTGGTGCAGAACACAAAAAAAACATCCTTTCCTAATCCATGCCGGGGATTGATGATTGATTGATGGTGTATTACATAGGTCCAGGGGAGATAGCAAACTCCCTACTACGAGGTTGAAACGAAACTGAAAGTTGATAATAAATAGAAAGGAAGCAAGAGATAGAAGCAGGCTGGAAGCGATAACAGAAAAAATGTATGATGTTATTTGCCTCCCTCATTCTTGGTATCCTCAGTGTGACAGATGTTCAGCAACGTGAAGGTAATGTGCCCAAAACACACAGATGATGATCCCCCCTCTTTGATTTAATGTGGTCGGCTGGTCCTGGCAGATGCTTGATTGTTATACAGGTTTTATTCAGTGTTGCAGACAGCGTTGAGCCATTTTTCCTTTCCAAGAGTTTTTTTGTGGGTGCTTTTAATAAAAAGGAAATAGTTAAAGCTGGCTCGAAGGCAAGGATTAATTTGAGTCCGCACCTTACCCTTAGATTGCGCACTATCAAGCACCCTCACTAGGCTAGGATGGGGCCCGTGCTATGCTGGCATTTGGTTCCGGAACGTGGCAGTAGGCCAGGGGATAGCTTACATGCAAGCATGAATTGAGAGACACACGATGGCGCATAGACCTTGCAAGCTTTAGCTCACAACCTATCTTAAAGAAGTAGAATTTTTCAAGTGTACAAATGGTCTGTGTTACACGTCGTGGCTCTCTTCTGCTAGCTGGAGTTGTTTTCTGGAGGAACACACATCTTGGTGCTTGTCTGCCTGCATGGCTGTGGCTTGTACATTCCTAGGAATGTGGAGTATGGGTTGAGTTATTGAGACTTCTATGCAATGTGGTACACAGCAGACTGGACTAGGGCACTTGATTTTCTGCTTTCTTTCAAATTTTTTCTGCAGTGCTCCTAGGCCTGTGGCTCTGCATAAACAGTTATGGATTGATTTGCATTGCTTAATGTAAAGTTGTCATTATCTGGGTTCAATGAGCACGCCTGAACTTGCTTCGTGTGGCTTTCATTAAGCTCTCTATTTCGTCTTAGGTTTTGCCTTTCTCTTGACAATTTCCGCTCAAACTTTTCCTGACTAAGACTAAGCGTAACTGGCTGAGACCAGTCTGTCAGTAACCTTGAGACAAAATATGCTGGATGAGACCAGTTTGATTATTCCTTGCTTCTACTTTTGCATTGGATGAGACCAGTTTTTCTCCCATTTGCTCACAACTTATGTTTACTTTTCTGCTAACTGAGCCCAGCAAAAAGCCCAGCAGCCAAACATTGTGGCTACCGGTTACCCCCCTTTGTGAACCCTTTGAAGGCAAGGAACGAATTGATGCATGACCCATTATGCACACAAAGCTCCCGCACTAGGCCAGGATGGGGCTCTTGCTATGCTTGCCTACTGACGGTACACAGTGGATGGAGTAAATAGACGGAGCCTGCTTGCTTGCATTTTGGCGATACGACAGAGCCAGGCCGCAGCCTTCGTTAACAAAGGAACTCCCCTTTTCCAACAATGCCTGAGCTGGCTGTGTGTCGTGGTGCCTTTGCTTGCCGTGAGTTGCACCTCTAGGGTGAAAAAACGCTGTGGTGTTTGTTGGATAGCTTGCTGTGGCTTGAACATCACGGGAGTGTGGACTGAGATGGTTGAGTTTCTATGTATGTGCAGCAACCAGCTAGACCAGGATGGGGCTCAAACAACCTAACAATTTGAGGTGAAGGTTTTTTCTTTTTTCCTTCCAACGCTTTTCTGTGCTTTTCTTAGAACGTACATGCTGGTGCACTATTGTAAGTCACTATGGGTAGCTGCCCTGAAAGCCTAGTGGCCCGTGGTCAGGCCAGACGCTTCGGGGTTGCGGGTTCGAATCCGCCTGGTAGCGTGAGTACTTCGCTGTCCGACAGCTCCGTCTCCGTTTCCATAATCCATGCTTGCGGTGTTATCACCCCTGCGTAGTTTTTCTTTTCTAAGACAAATGTTAAATTTGAAATCAGCTCCCAATTTGTTTGCATGAACAGTCATGGGTCTCTAATGTGGCGCTCCCTTCCCTCCCTTGGATTATACATTCTGGTGTTCAGTTAGCATGCCTGAACTGCTTGTTGTGGCTCTCCATCAAGCTCTTTTTATTGTCTCAGGTTTTGCCTTTCATCATCCTTTCATCACCTCTTACTAATCACTTTCCTAAGATATAAATTTTGCACTGGCTGGGACTAGTTCTTATTTCTTACAACCTTGTGTTTATTTTACGCTGGCTGATCCAGCAATGCCAATCAGCAGCCCAACATATGTGGCTGCCGGTTAACCCCTTTGTAAACCCCTTTTGTAGGTGCTACAAGTCTGATGCTACAACAACAATTATCACCATTTTCCACCATTTTTCCACACATTTTACAAACGTAGCCTAGCATATTTTTACTGGTTGGCTTTATCTGTAAACTTTGCAAACTTTGTAGGTGCTACAAGTCTGGTGCTACAACAACAACTATCACAAGTTCTATATATTTTACATACGCAGCCTAGCAGTCGCACGTTTTTAATGATGGCTTAAATCTGTAAATTCTGCACAAAACAGAAGTGAGGACTGTTGGCATTTGATTAAAATGAAATCTGAAGTTTATTTTTTTATATAACACCGCCTAATGGATGCAGAGCCTTTACCAGTGGAAACATGTTGAACATTTCAAGGAAACACCACAAGAAGAGAGGGGAAAAAATTTCCGGACTCCATAGCAGGCCCTGAGCAGCACATACCTTCGTTCATTCAATAAAAGCGAGACCGAAAAAAAGTGCAAGCATTCATTTGGGAAAATTTAACTTTGATTATTACTAGAGTGCAGTACAAGTATCTAGGTAGCCATAAACGTGCAGCCTCACAACCGCAATACAAACATAGGCAGCAGCTTCAATCTATAGCATTGACAGCGTGAATGCAACATCAAGACATAAATGCATTCGTCCTCAAAGTAAGCAATTATAGCTCAACACCTAATCTATTGCCAATTATGACGACCTTCAAAATCAGCACAGTAATCTTCTAAATACGAGAACAAGCAGCAAGCTTCCTTTTCCATGAGCCTGTATGCCTGCTGCACAATGCGCTCATTTCCAATGTCAGCTTGTTTAATGTTTGCAATGGAAGAGGACAGGTCAAGGGTGCGTGTACGCGGAAATATGCTCGCGATGGAAGACAGAGCTCCATTTACGATGACAAAGCCTGACAGCTCAAGAAAGCATACACTATTGGACACAATCAAAGACGGCGAGATGCATGGTAGCATTGGTGGGAACACTTTTGGACCGCCAAAAGGCTGGGCGCTGAATGGAATGTGTTCCTCATTTACATAAATATCAATGCTAGGCTCCAAAACAGAGAGCCGCTTCAAATTTGGTAAGCGTGCAATATTATGCAGCACACGCTCAAATGCAATTGCATCACGAAAAACATTTGATCAAGGCCAGCTCCTGGACTGCACCGATTTTGCATACAACGCCAGCCATTCTATCATCGAATTTCACACGGCTGAACTCCAACCGCTCCATACCATGTAATATCTCTCTTAGCTGCCGTAGCACACTTGTCAGATCCTCTGCATCACATCCATCTATATCCTAATACGTAAGCCTTTCGCACATCCATTTCAAGGGCACAGAGTTGGTGGTTCCTGACAGAGCGTTTGCCAATTCCTCTGGTATCAAAGAGCAGATTACAAGGTGGCGGACCTTCACTGATTTGCAGGCAGGAAGGTCCGCAGTGGTGACAACAGGAAAATCCTCAACATAGAGAGCATCCAGGTCCAAAGCTCTCAAGGACGCAGGACGCAAAGGGAACGGGAATAAAAGGTTGTTCGCATCATAATGCCCCTGAAAAATACCTGTGAAGGTCAGACTTTCCAGCTGGGTGCAACCTTCAAGAATCTGCAATTTGACGTGCGGATGGAGTTAAAACATTAAGGACGCACCTCGGAAGAGGTCCGAACAACAGCAAAGCTGCAGAAAAGAAACCACAAGCTGAAAAGAAAAACTACGCAGGCAGTGAAAACCACTCCCCACAGTAATTTAGGACAAGGAGCCACTTTGGTACCGAGTACCGTAAAGCTCCTCCACCGCAAAAAGGAAAGAAAAAATCAATGGGGATCAAGAGGGTTGCAGGCTTGGCCTGAAACCGGCTCCTGATGAGAGTTGATAACAGTACTGGAATGGGCACGAGCTGTCAATGCAAATTTCTTACGTCTAATAAAATTTTATTATAAAATTTTATTATAAAATGCTGCTGGTGTAGAAAACTCACATCATGGATGGCTCAAAATAGCTAAATTATAATGCTTTAAAGAAACATCTTTATAAGTTCGAAAGTTGAAGCTATATTTAAATTAAACGCTCTTGCAATGACTATCTATTTGGTGCTGACATCTAGCCGGAACCTTCCCTATGCACTTTTTTAGTTCATTTATGCATAACAATGCAAAAAATTAACTGCAAGTATGGAGCCGTTTGCAGGTTATTTGCCTGAACACCCCTACGGCCTACTTGGGGCGTTCCCTGCATATCTGTGACCAGGTATCCAAATCTCCCTCCTTTGATATTCCTTCCCGACAAGGGTACACATTGGGCTCAGGATTTAGTGGTGGTTTCATTGTGATTCGCCATAGAAAAGTCTGGAACCCCCCCCCCAATTCTCATACCTCCCCCAACCCCAAACCCCCAAGAATAACTTCCCCTCAGAGCTGACCCATATGTAAATGAATTGATAAATTGTTTTCATATTGACCCCTTCTTCCAGCAACCTCAGCAATGCACCCTTAGTTGACATTTATTGATTCACGTTAAACCTCTGGTCATTGAGTCAGCTCAATCCGGTCATGGTTACCTGATTTACTTGTAACCTTGATACATTAAAATATATTGATGTGGGAAGGTGAAGAAAGAGAAGCGAGCCAAATACAAGCACTTGAGTATCCTGCATGTATCCTGCACAGCAAATTAATACCGCCATAAACTGAGCGGAATAGAGCGCCTACCTGATCTAAGCCACCAATGACGTTACCAAAAGCGGCGAGTGGGGTGTCTAGTTGGAGATGGACGAGGTATTTTAAGGTGCCCAACAGCTTAAGCTCTCTTGTTAGCCCACCCTGGATTGAAAGCTGCCGAAGGTGAGGGAACAACGCAACGATTGATGTCGAAATGCCGTTCGCAACCAGTGGCTTGTATAGTTGCAGGTGGGAGAGGCGACGGCTCAGATCAGTGCTGGTCGCTAGGCCATTCATAAGCCATTCATAACCAGCCTGGAAAGGAGAGGAGGAGAAAAGGAGTAACTTTTATCAAACATGAAACCCCAGAAGCTTCGCTCGTCTAGTTCAGTGCTTATAACCGTGGAGGGTATGGTTGCAACAATTTGCAGATACTCGACGGTAATTTAAATAGGTACCACCAAGGCAATTTTTGCTTCACTACATGGATAGTCAGGACGGTGTTGATATGCTCTTAGCTTTCCTGCTACTTCAAGGATCTCCTTCTTTTCCTGTTTGTCACTAGTGCGTCTATGCAAGAATGGGAGCAATTCACACAGCTTGCGTGGACAACGGTTTGGTTCAAAGGGCCAATTTAACATCAAGGCCCATGCACCTTGCCACACAGAAGAAAGGAACATGAACGTTGCTCATCACTCATCACTCAATTATTCCCATTCGGCACGGCCGTCCCTAGAGCAGTCTTAGACAGTGTAGGCTAACACACATGCACACACAGGCATGGCAACATGTGTGTGTGTGTGTGTGTGTGTGTGTGGTGGGGGGGGGGGGATGTTCTACAGTCATGAATTAGGTGCATGCCGGCTTACAAAATGAGGTAGGTTTGGTGCCAAAGCATTAGAGCTGGTCAATAACTTTTGTGTGCAGTTCTCTTTTCTGCAGGCCCAAGGAATTGTTGTAAGAAGAGGGCCTAGTTTTACTTAACCCGTGATCAAAATGCAAAGACTGAAATGCTCCGATTTGTATATGTAAAGAATGAGGCCCACTGAGTTTTTGTTCTTATCAGCCCTATGTGAGAGCCAGAATGTGGCCCGTTTATTAAAGAATCAGCCTTTGGCAGGGAATGGCAGGTCTCAGCGCTACCGGTTAGATGCCGCCTTGTTTACTTTAATTGTTAGGAAGGAAGAGGCTCTTTAACTTGGGACACTTTGTAGCTATCGCTGCTGCTATGATGTTTTGGTCATCAGGGGCAAGGACCTTGAGTTGGGGCTGCGAACGCTGCGGTGAATAAGCGGGCACGAGGTGTCTAGGGCAAAGCGTGATCTGGAGCAAGGGACGTGCTCTGCGATGTTTTGCACCAGGTCCAGAGGGAGGTGAAGGAAGGTCGTCGCCATGTCTAGTTTCTATGAAATAAGAATAGGTATTAGCTAGCAGGAAAAGCTAATACCTATTCCGGAATAGCTAGCAGGAATAGCTAGCAGGAATTGCTTCAGGAATAGCTAATACCTATATCAGGAATATTTAGCAGGAATAGCTAGCAGGAATAAACAATTTGGACAGTCTCATGGTTGACTATTTTGACAGTCTTACTGGTTGATTATACTACTTATACTACGAGCTCACGGACAGGGCTGAAAAGCATGCATCATCTTAAGGAGGCAGAAATTCACCTGTAAAAACCAGGTGTTCTTGAAATACCCATAATACTCGGCATACAAATTTTCAAAAGTGTAAGATGTCAATTTTTTGGCCGTTTATGTACCCAGGACAGGGCAGCCGAGCATGCACCTAGACTCAAGACAGCAGAATTTCAAAATATTGACCTTGCAGATGTTTTTAAAACACCCTTATACTTAAATTAGAAAGTTTCAGGGAAATCCATAAAGTTCATTTTTACCTGTTTTTGGCCTGAAATGCCTTAGTGCTGAACGTACCTGTCAGGCAGGGGTGTTCGGATAAACCCCCACTTTTAAGAGTCAGTTAAAATTACTGATTCGAATGCTTTTTGATTTAAGACCCGCACCTGCTGTCAATCGCCCTAAAAAGTAGCATGCAGAAGTATTAAATTTATTTTTCATTTCTATATTCCGCAGCGTTGTATTTAAACAATGATTTTATCATGTGACCACCCATGACCGAGCCCAGTGGGGGGGGGAAGAAGGATGGTGCGGAGTTCTCCATTCAAGGTAAGACACACACACACTCACACGCACAAGTGCGCGCACAAACGCACACGCGCACACACACACACACACACACACACACACACACACACACACACACACACACACACACACATGTACACACACACATGCGCGCACAAACGCACACACACACACACGTACACACACACACTTCCGCACGCACACACACACACACACACACACACACACACACATACACGCACGCACACACAAATACACACTACACACGCGCCCCCCCCCCTTTCCCCCCTCCCACACACACAGGTGAGAGTGGCATCACTGGTCTGCTAGGCCGCCATGTTGATGTACCCACACCTGCGTTCAAGAAGCTCTTGGAAGTTTCAGCGCGACAGGACATGCAGGCATCTCTTGGCAACAAGGCTCCCTCACAGTGAGTTCCAGCACCTCATCTTTGTGGTGCGCAGCCCAGCCTCCTCCCCAGCCTCCTCCACGGCCCTGGCACTTCCAGCCACAATCACTAGCCTTAACCTAGACCCCATAGACTCATCGTTGTATGATAAACATTATAAAGCGCCCTTCAGTGCATTTCATTTGGGGAAATCATCACGCTTTCAGGCTGCACATGAAAAAATGGCCAAAACACTATGCGTGCAGCAAATAAAAGCTGATCTATTTGCAACAAACACAGGCATGGCAGTCATCACCTTTGCTTTTCCTTCCTGAGCTTGATGTGTAACGTATGAAGAAACATTTGTGCACGCACGTGCACATACACACGCATGCACACAAACGCACGCACATACGCACACAAATACACACACACCTACGCTCACACACACACACACACACACACACACACAAACTCACACGCACGCACACACATACACACTCACACACACCCCTACGCACACACACCCCTACACACACACCTAAACACGCACACACACACACATGTGCAGCCACTTGTCCATTGTGGGTCTGCCCATGATCAGCCCCCTGAGCCCCTTTGCTGTAGCGTGGTTCTCCTTCATTGCCATCATGGACATCACCTATACTGCATACTGGGTGAGGTGTCTCATGAAGTAGCCACCACTGTACATTTGTAGGGTTGGCCAGAACCATACATTTTTAGGTAAATAAGGTGTACCTACGCCTGCGGTAAGATTAGCTAGAAAATTACCATACATACAGTGATATGTCGTATATGGTGCAGGTATACGGTTCTGGCGTATCCTGTACATTATTTTTGTACCTGGACATATGCAGGGTCGGCTGTATGTTTAAAAGATGTTTTCACTGCTGGATTTGTGTGAAGAAGCCGTATAGTAATAGTGCTGGCCTACACTACAAGTGGGGCTTCTTGCTGATGGTGGTGGTGCTGCTGGTGGTGCTGCTGGTGGTGCTTTTTGCTGGTGGTGGTGCTGGCCAACATTACAAGTGGGGCTTTTTGAGGGTGCTGTGGTGCTGCAATTGGGGCTCAGCGACGCCTTTCTGTGTTGTTTCCGGAAAAGGATGCTTTCACTTTTTGCTGATGTGAATACACCCTATGATACCACCCATACCTCATGTGTGCAGCCCTAAATGCTAGATACATATTAATCATCTCATATCATCAATCGCATCTCAAGTCATTGTTTTACGTGGACTCAGGTTCAATCTAAAAAAAAGCAAGGAAACAAAGGGGTGAAAGATTAAGCCACACCTACGTCATGTCACAATTATTCGTGTCTCCTGATCGCAGCAGACTGATGGCATTAAAGGAAAAACGATGCAGGTATTAAAAGGCCACTCCTGACATAGCTGAGGATCAGGAGGCACTTGGTTGTATGTATGGTTGGCCAGAACCCCAAATATACGGTATTTTTAAGGATTGCAGACGGGCTTCGTAGGCACTGTGGACTAGGTGCCTGAAAGCCTCTAGACCAGTCAGTGTACATCAGATCAGGGTTGTTCAGTTCGTTTTTTAGAGCAAGGGTTCGATAAAGTTTGTGAAAGTTCTAGAACCCTCGAACTGTTCGAGCAGTTCGATGTGCGATTTTGAGGAACTTTGCTGGTTTCTGTTATCATACTCGTCCAAAACATGCCTGTATTTTTTTTGCTATGTAATAATTCAAAAAACCAGAACGCTTGACGGCCATCTAAGGCTCTTTCCTGCAGTTGGGGAATTTTGGACCTGGAAATTCGAAAAGGGCGTAAAGTTCGACGAACTTTTAATAGCTTGCGGACGGCATTATTGGGGTTCGTTAAGATGCATGAAAGTTCGAGAACTCAAGCTTTTGACCAAACCCCGAATTAAACAAGTTTGCATCAGATATTACATTTCACATTTAAACAATCCGTCGTCCCCTTTGGTTCTATTCCGGCTCCTATCCACCGAACTGCTGGAGGGGGATTTTTACACTTGTGCCCAATACCAAAAGAGACACTGAACTGGCTAAAAGAGCCCTCCTAGCAGAGAAACGAGAAAAGCATCTGGGCCGTTGACACCCATACC
>Ga0307942_1001058_pt1 | contig 21270 bp, 18 predicted proteins | sample OrgLakmetagen175_FD_201846 | JGI IMG/M metagenome (GOLD analysis project Ga0307942, IMG submission 201846) | Saline water microbial communities from Organic Lake, Antarctica - #175 | ecosystem: Environmental > Aquatic > Non-marine Saline and Alkaline > Saline | place: Antarctica: Organic Lake... | reverse complement strand
GTGCAAGGTCTTCCTGTGGGTGCTGGTAGCAGACTCATGGACCAGGGTGAAGATGCAGGTGCGCGTGAAACTTGTGGGTGTGTGTGTGTGTGAGAGAGAGAGAGAGAGAGAGAGAGAGAGAGAGAGAGAGAGAGAGAGAGAGAGAGAGAGAGGGGTTGTGAGTAGGGGCCTGATGTGCTGTCAGTAGAGGGAAGTGGTGTGGGGGGCAAGAACGTGTTGCTCATGCATTAACAGCGCTGAGAGCATCCTATTAGCTGCTGCGGATGAAAACAGGAGATGAAGTGGTGAGGGGGGCTGGTGGAAAAAGGTCGAAAAGAGCTGCTGTGCTTGCTTTGCTTGGGCAAGCATGCGCATGGACGAGTAAAGCCCTGTGCGCTTGAATCAGAGTCAAGTTATTAGGGTTGGCCAGAACCGTATATATACACCGTATATGACCGTATATTTGGTGGTTTCCCTGCCAATTTCTACCGTGTATACACCGTACATATGTGGTTCTGGCCAACCCTACAAGTCATTGATAACCCTAAAGTCAGGCAACCAAAATACACAAACCTTATAGAGTGTAGAGGTCTAATGAACGCAAGACCGTCGTCTCTGTCAACAGTACACACACGCCTCAGTGAACCTCTGCTATGAGAACTGAGCGACGTTCATTGATTCGCAGACTGTACAAAGATGGGACGAAGTAACGTTATGCTGTCTTGGCTGTATAACCATAACATACATTTCAGAAGTGCATACACACACAACGTGTATGTAGGGTCGGCCAGAACCGTGTGATTGTCAAATCGTATATTTATGAAGACATTCCTGCCAAAGACAAGTTGCCATTCTTACACCATGTTCATGGTTCTGTCCAACCTTTTTACATGTAGTATCATTTATATTGTAGCCACAACCTTTTTACATGTAGTATCATTTATATTGTAGCCACAGCTGTTGTACACACAGGCCTTGCTGGCTTTGTTGGGGATGAGCTGCGTGAGGTTGGGATGGGGCCACGCGCACGTCCTCCCCAGTATGGCGGCACTCAACCCACTGGCCTGAGCAGGTGGGTCTTTTCTTCATCAGTGCTGACAGACGCCAGCCGTGTTGCCTTTTAGGCTGATTATCAGCGCTGATAAGATAGTGCATACGTACATACGTACATACATACATACATACATACATACATACATACATACATACATACATACATACATACATACATACAAAATGTTTTGGTTTAGTAGGCAACTTGGAGCCTTAGGGGCAAGCACATTAGAATGTATGGTACCAACATGTGCATTCGCACGTGCAAGTAAAAACTACTGTCACTGCATATGTGCGATTTTTGGGTGTGGAGGGGGAGCCATAGATCGTGAGCGCACTTAAAGCATACTGAGGGAGGGACGCGTGAAGTAAAATAAGTGACGTCCCTACACAAACATGCAGATACAGTCATATACACATACAAATACACACAGGGCTGTGCCTGGGTTCAACGACACCCACCCCAGCTTGCTACACAGCACCCCAGGCGATCGTGGGCATCATCAGCGTGCTGGAGGTGGGAGAGGTTTTGGAGGGAGAGCACAGGCAGGAGTGCCACAGCAGCAGCAGCAGTATGGAGGCATGCAGCAATTCGGCAGGGGCCTGGACTTGCAGCAGCAGCAGCAGCAGTCCTTGCACCAACAGCAGCAGTTTGGCAGGGGTGGTGTGCAGGAGGGGTTGGGTGGCCAAGGGTACGGGTTGATTGACCAAGTGCAGGGCCTCAGTACGCAACAGCAGCAGCAGCAGCAGCAGCAGCAACAGCAGCAAAGGGGTGTAGGGCCGCAGTACCCTCGAGGCTTTGGGGGCAGCGGCCTGGCGCCTGACCAGTTGGGTCTGGGTGGTGGTGGTGGTGGTGGTGGTGGTGGTGCCCCATCTGCTGTACAAGCTGCAGTGCCTGCTTACAGTGCAACCCTGCAGCCACCCCCCTCCCCCCCGAGGCTTGCAGCAGCAGCCCCTGCAGCCCTCCTACACTGGGATCGTTGGGGGAGCAGAGAAGGAGGGATTGGGCTCGCTGTATTGGGAAGGAGGTGGGGGGCTTGGAGCTGGAGTTGGTCCTGGAGCTGGGAATACCATCCCCCCTCGTGTCCCCAGCAACCGATTTGGGGGGGCGCCAGGAGATGTGCCAGGAGGAGGGAGAGGAGATGTGGGTATTGGGGGTCTGGGTCTTGGGGGCCTGGGATTGGGCTCAGGTAACCAGCAGGCAGGGGCTGACGTCGGAGGACTTGATGGGTACACGTCACAGCCACAGGCATATAGAGCAGCAACTGGGCGGCCGTACGGTGCAGCAGCAGGCGATGCGTATGGGTTCTCGCAGCCTCATGCAGCTGGTGCGGCAACAGGACGGCCGTTTGGTGCAGCAGCAGGCGAGGCGTATGGATTGGGCCTCACAGGCAGTGACTCCCCTCTGGCCTTACAGCAGCGGCAGCAGCAACAGCAGATGACTGTGGATAGCCCCACGCACTATGGTTTGGCCTCTGAGATGAGCTCTCCTGCTGCCCCCCCCTACGGTATGTTATCAGTACAACCCGTCTGTTGTGTAAGTCACAGGGTTTGGATGCTTGCATGGCCAGCCACTATTTGTGCTGAAATTCCAAAAGACCTGTGTGAAAAAGCCGGAGACGAGCTCTCTTTTGGTAGGTTCACGATCCTACAGGTGCATGCATGTCTGGTGTGTGGTGTTTGTGTTGTGTGTGAAGGGGGAAGGGCTGCTTTGTAACACTTTGACTTTACAAAACAGGCAAGATCTTGACTTTGTAAATTGTTACCACGGGCGCGCTCAGCATGTAGCACACAGCAATGAACTTGTACTTTCCTTATTCCCAACATTCCCAACATTCCCTTTGGATGATTGAAGCTTGGATTTCTTGCGGGTTTGTTGTCTGTGTGCTGTGCTGTGTGACTTTCACCGACGCGGCTGCCTAGACTGCCTAGACTTTCACCGACGCGGCTGTCTGTTGTGCTGTGTGACTTTCACCGACGCGGCTGCCTAAACTGCCTAGACTTTCACCGACGCGGCTGCCTATACTGCCTAGAATTTTAGATTGCCTAGACTACCTAGACTTTTACCGACGCGGCTGTCTGTTATGCTGTGTGACTTCACCGGCGCGGCTGCCCAAAACAGCTAATAGGCGTGGCAGTCAAGGAGGCCACCATACATGTGACTGACACACACACACACGCACACACACATGAGGCTGCCTCCTTCTCCCTTACTTCTTCCTCTTTCTCATCATTTTCATTCCCCTTTGTTGCGACCAGTCATTTGCTTGCACACCTCACTCGTAGGGTTGGCCAAAACTGTATAGGTTTACCCACCCATGTATGTATACCATATATAGGGTTGGCCAGAACTAATTACATACGATGTATATACGGTATTTTGGGCAGAGAAATCACCAAATATACGGTCATACACGGTGTATACATACGGTTCTGGCCAACCCTATATTTATGACCGTAAGTATGGCCATTTCCCTGCTAAGAATATACCGTATATGCACCCTGAATGCGCTTTCATGCATCGTTCTGGGTTCTGGCCAACTGTATTCACTACTTATTGCAGGTGAAGGGGGTGGCAGGATGCTGATGTGCTGAGTCCCTAACAAAGTCATTCAGCTGCCTCTCAGACGCCTCATTCAGATGCCGCTCATTCTGATGCTGCTCATTCAGATGCCTCTCAGACGCCTCATTCAGATGCCGCTCATTCAGGTGCCTCTCAGACACGCCTGCGTCGAGGTCCGTCATCCACTTGCACAGTTCAATTGACTTTTAACTGTAGGTGAAGGAGGCGGCAGCATGTTGATGCCGCGTGGAGGTCGTATGATGGATGCAGTAGGGGGTGGAGGTGCACGCGACCGGTATGCGGGCGCTGATTCCATCTCCGTCTCGCCTATGCACGCGGTGCGTTTGAGGCACTGTCATGAGATCCGATATATAGTTTAAATGATAGCATACAGGCGAGGGATAGCTTGTTGACATTCCTCATGTTGCAGCCCAATCTATCGTTGGCCATATAGCGGCCCTGCATATTTACAACATTATGGAAGGGGGTGCACATCAATGTCGTGCAAATATCAACGAGGGTGATCCTGCCAAATGACGTGCCTCATTCGTTCAAAATCGCAGGTGGTTTAATATTCACAAGTGCATTTTTATATGACATAGACATAGGTATATGTATTTGCAATTACCTGCCCATGCCTATTTTGTGAGGTTCTGTGTTCAAAACCTGATCAATGGCAGCCTTACAGATCAGCCCATGCTTCACTGTCATTCAAACCTTTGAAGCTTGTTCTATTTTGCACCAATTTCACCTGCAGCCTTCTTCATCAGGGAATAACTTTTCCTTGCACGCGGCCACACCCACTCCTGCCCCAAGGCCGCAGCAACACGGCCTTCACGCTGAGTTTCAGACAAAGCGTTTGTAGGCCTCGCTTGGTCATCCAACATACTTCAAATGGAATCTGAAAAGAAGAAAAGCATTGATCACTGGACTAGTTGCGTTTTTCATCATTCATTTCTTGGACGGCTGACTGCGGGTCTTGACTTATCTGGGGTATAAGATGAATGTATTTTCAAAAAACCTATTCTTAGGCACATTTAGAACGGCTGGATTAATGGATTAATGAAATGCATTTATCCACTTTTGCATTTACGTCGAGGCTGGATTCATTAATTAACGCGGATTTTGATAATCTTAATCCAGGGGGGGGGGGTCGATTAAGGAAAAATGGGTGTGGATTAATTACATACCACTGTTATCCACTGTATAAAACGCCCTTCAATCAAAACCCAGTCTGAGCTACAGGGCCATGGAATCTCGGGCCAAATTGAGCCTCTGGCCCAACTTGAACCACCCGAACATCCACTCTTACAACTTCCTGCAGCCTGATTAATGGTTGCTAGTTCCTTGACATGCTGATAGGAAAGTTTTTTGGAAGAGAGAATGGGGTGGGCAAAAGTGGTGCAACTCAAGCTCCTCCTTTATATTTTGAATTGCTTGGATTAATTATATTCCTTCTTCCGCCCCTGGAGTAATGATCAATTAATCCAAAATCGTTGTGAATGCGCCATTAGCGCATATTATGCTTTGGATCTGTATTCCATGTCAGAATACCGTCACTGCAAAGTATAAGACTCAGCACGACAACCATGCTTTGGATCCGCATTTTACCTGCCGTACTAGAGCTGCAAAGATTATTATCCTAATCTGTTGGGATGTGTGTGTGTATGTGTGTGAGTGAGTGAGTGTATGTGTGAGAGAGTGAGAGAGAGAGAGATAGAGAGAGAGAGAGTGAGAGAGAGAGAGAGAGAGAGAGAGAGAGAGAGAGAGAGAGAAAGAGAGAGAGAGAGAGAAGAGAAAAGTCAACGATCAGGTGGGGTGCGTTATTTTGAATTGTTAATAAGAAAACTAGTGCTGTGACAATTTCGTATTGTAAATTTGATCACATCGACGTAAATTAGTGTTTTCGAAGGCCTTCGAAGGCCTTCGAAATGAGCCTGAAAAGACCCAAGTTAGGCTCAAAAGCGACAAGGCCTTCCTCCAGGACGTCATCCGTGACAGAAACTCCTAGATTGGGCAGCAGGCGGAATAAGGCCGAAAACCAAGATGGGGAAACTGAGCTGGAGACAGTGCGTGAACAGCTCACAGTTGAAATGCGAAGGTGAAGCACGCACGTGCACACACAGACAAACACACACACACACACACACACACACACACACACACACATACACATTCACTAGAACACACACACACACACAATACACACACACACACACACACACATACATACATACACACACACACACTCAAACACACACATACTGAAGCACACACACGCACACACACACACACGCGCACACACACATACACACACACTCTCTCACACAAACACACACATGCACACACACACACACACACACGCACGCACCACACACACATACACACACACAAACACACACACAAACACGACAACACCTCCGCTTCACCTTGACTCGACCTTTTCTCGCCCATTCCAATTCATTGCAGGAACACTATGCTTGATTCGGAGCTGCGTCTGGCGCTCTCCGCATCTCACAAGGCAGAGGAGGCCCACCAAAAAGAGGTCTGCCTGTTAGACACACATGTTTGGTTCATTGCTGGTACTCGAGGTCATGGCCATACTCGAGGTCATGGCCATACAAACATTTATAAACGTGTGTGCAAGCATCACGTAACAGCCTGACACCTGAATACATCGCAAGATCTGACTAGTATGAGGGAGTATTCATCTTTCATCTCCACCCTTTACAGCTCAAGACCTCGGAGTCTGATGTGAAAAGGCTCGTCACCGAGCGCCGCGCCATCCTCGCCAAGTTTGCTGACATTGAGGTTGTAGAGAGCAGCGTGAGGGAGCTGTATGTGCAAATGAAGGTGGGGGGCTTCGCTCTTTGTTGAGGGTCGGCCAGAAACACGAAAGCAGGAAATGCTGCTTGCATTGTAGGGGGGGGAGGAACTGGACGTAAGCCCCTCTATAAGATGTTGGATTACGGAATTGTTGGCTGGGGTATCTCAAAATGTACAAACATTCGAGGTACATGTATATACGTTCTGGCAACCCTATTTATGAGAGGTTGAAGACGTCTACGTGTGTCTTGATCATATGTCAATCACATTACAAGTACTCACGAGCATGTGTACCAGTACCCAAAGGACTCTCTACAGGCGTTCTTTCGGTTCAGCAGCTAAACCCTAAACCCCAAAATGCCTCTCTGTTTACAGCTTGGACTGAGGCGTCCTTCTGCCCATCTCCATAACACGCAAATTATTGTACATACAGTAATAACAGGCCCCCACAAAAGCAAACCCTACTCTTGATCACCTGTAAGCACACTCAATTATTCCTGCTTGACACGAATCAAAGCTTGCCAAGCCGCATACAGTCTCGCTTCCAGCCTCACTCTGAAGTCTTTTCTACGCATCATTCCTGTTATGTTCTACCTTTTTCACAGGACTGACTTGCAGAAGACGCGCATCATAACGTGGACATGCCATACCGCATACAGTCTCGCTTCCACACTCACTCTAAAATCATGGTGTTCTACCTCTTGCAGGACCAACTTGCAGAACACACACACACCTTTTGCAGGACCAACTTGCAAAACACAAACACACCTTTTGCAGGACCGACTTGCAGAACACACACACACACACATACACACACACACACCTTTTGCAGGACCGACTTGCAGAACACACACACACACACCTTTTGCAGGACCGACTTGCAGAACACGCACACACACACACACCTTTTGCAGGACCGACTTGCAGAAGATGCGCCCGTTCCGTCACCTGAACAGGTGTGGATCCATCGCATTTCCTAGTCCCTTTCCATGCCAGTGACGGAGAGTTCAGCGGCACCTCATCCCCAAGCAGTCTGCTCTATCTTACTGTGTATAGAGTTTGGCGTGGCTTGACATGTCTAGCACCTTAAGCATGATTGTGGGAAGAAGTCTAGCAACAGCTGTAAGCAGTCGTTTCCTTTTTGTGGGTAGTAGTTTGGCAAAGGGTTTTAGACTCTGGACCAAGTCAATTTCCTTCGCCGTGATTTCGCGATTTCGCCTGCCTGCATTGCCTGGCATTTACTGCTTGCTTAGGGCTGGCCAGGATATGAGATCTGGTGTTTACACACAAACATATCTATGATACACAACAACATGTGGTTACACAAAAAACATGACTATGATATGAGATCTGGTGCTTACACACAAACATTTGCTCAAACTTCCGTACATGTAGACCACGCTTTGTATATTATTAGGGTTGGCCAGAACCCTTTATATACGGTGTATATACGGTATTTTTGGTAGGGGAATTACCGAACATACGGTCATATACGGTGTATATATACGGTTCCGGCCAACCCTGTCCACTCTCAGCTCACTTTCTTGCAAAATGCGTGTCTGAGAAAGTCTCACACACACAGTGTAACATGCGCGTCGCCGGCCTTGTGCCATTTGCAGCTCAGGGCAGAAGTGGCCTGCTTAGAGCAGGAGCCCATACTCACTGTGCTGGGGGCGTTACGGGCACGTCTGGAGGGGCTATGGGCCTTCAAGGTGTGTGTACGAGCACTCTGGCGTCCGGTACCTCACTACGACTAGGGTAGTGACGTCGTCTACTACATCGTCTCTGGCGTGGTGTGGGGTAAAGGGGGTGTATCAGTGGGTGTATCACTGAAACATCTGGGGTGTATCATATTCTCAGTTTGCATTAGTTATATATATAAGTAGAGCAAACTGAGAAAATGATACACCCTGAGTATAAGTGGATACACCCACTGATACACTTTCCTTCCCCAACTCAAGTGGCCCCTTTTAAAGGTTACATGTGGGAAGCGGTCATCACTGCCTGCTTAGCTTTTTGTTACTGAATGCACTTGCATCTCTAGAACGTAAGGAGCAACATTTGTGTCGTGATGCATCCAGACTGCAGCCAGGGTGTAAGGGTACGGTGGTGAGTTAATGTGCATGGGAGTGCATAGTGCATAATCTATTACACTCTAGCAGACTTTGTCCAGTTGGTATGATGTTCCGCAATCGCCACTTGTGCCTTCATGTACATGTTTAGCAGAAAGCACAGACACGTGCAACACACACACACGTCACACATGCACAGGTGGAAGCAGAAGATGACCTACGTGGCAGCCGTGTGGCCCAGCAGCAGCGTGCAGATGCTGAGGCCTCTGTCCTCAAGGCAGACTTGCGATTATTAGAGGCTGAGTTGCGGCAGACTCAAAAGGAGCTTGTTGCTTCCAAGGCGGAGTGAGTGGCGGAGGCGTTTTCATGCGTGTCGCAGACCTGGCATGTGCTGTACCGTGGGAGCTGCTATGCATGTGCCGATTGCTTCTGCTATATATGGAAGCATCAAACACATTTTAAACACACACACACACACACACACACACACTCACACACACACACACTCACACACACATATGTGCCGATTGCTTCTGCTATACGTGGAAGTATCATTTGAAATGCTCATTTCATGAGCATCAAACACATTTTTAACACACACACACACACACACATATGTCAAGAGTTTCAAACCACTGCATGTGTTTGGGAACAACTTTTATCTGATACCACATTTAAACACGAACATCTGACAAGAGAGCATGACGTGTCATTGTGGGTATGGCCCACGAGAACTTGTATCCATGCCTTAATGCACGCACACGCACACAGACACAGACACAAATACACACATCCCACTTGCACATTCATGCACAGGACAGTAGCAACGAAAGAGGCCTTAGCCCGCTTGGCAGACGAGGCTCGCTTAGTCACGGAGGACATGGCTGCTCAGCACGCTGAGTTGCTAGCAGCCCTTAAAGTGAGTAAAAGTGTAGGAGGACATCTTTGAACACATGAAACACAGATGTGTAAAATGGAATGTTACTGACGAACATCTGTCGCTAGGATGCCACCGCCTGGTTTCCAACAGACTGCTCTTCCGCGTGGCCTCACGCAGTGCAGTATTGTCTTTAGCTCCTACACATTGCTTTTGCACTCCTAAATAGGGTGTGTCAGAACCGTGTATAAACGCCGTATACGACCGTATATTCAATGGAATCCCTGCAAAAAGTACCGTGTATACACAGTAAAATAATAGTTCTGGCCAACCCTCCTCTAACCTACCGTAAAATAATGGTTCTGGCCAACCCTCCTCTAACCTCTGCACCTCCTAAACCCTTTTGCGTTGCCCACAGGCGAGTGTGAAGGAGGGGAATGTGTCGCAGCGCCAAGCAGCTGCTGCCTTTGCAGAGGGCAAAGCAAGGGACGCGTTGGTGTTAGCCAACAGGCAGCTGGAGTCGGCTAGGCACTTTGATAGAGTGACGCAGGTCCGTGGATTGATTCATCTAGCAAAGAATCCTGTTTAGGAAATGTGTCGGGACTCATCGGTAGCTTTATAATAAAGCCACGGCAGCCTTGGTCATGGTCTTATTTAAGTACGGTTGGCCAGAACCCTATATATACGGTGTATATACGGTGTAATTTGGCAGGGAAATCACCAAATATACGGTCATATACGGTGTGAATATACGGTCCTGGCCAACCTTACATTAGTGTTATAATCCTATTATTACGTGGGACAACGTTCAGTCAGTGCAGTGTGGCAGTGTGGCAGCGTGGCAGCGTGGCAGCGTGGCAGCGTGGCAGCGTGGCAGTGTGGCAGTGTGGCAGTGTGGCAGTGTAACAGTGTGGCAGTGTGGCAGCGTGGCAGTGTGGCAGTGTGGCAGTGTGGCAGCGTGGCAGCGTGGCAGTGTGGCAGCGTGGCAGTGTGGCAGCGTGGCAGTGTGGCAGTGTGGCAGTGTGGCAGCGTGGCAGGCTCCTGTAGGAACGCAGCTCGTGGCGATTGGCAGTGCCTCTGCAGAAATTCCTGTGAAACGCTTTCATAAGTCAGGAATGACAAACCATGTGTGTGATGCTTTGCCACTAGGGTTGGCCAAAACCATACATACATACGTATGTGCGGTGTATACACGGTATTTTTGACAGGGAATTTACCGTACGTACGGTCATATACGGTGTATACATACGGTTCTGGCCAAACCCTATTTTCCACACACGATAACACAGAAACTGGCAAGAAGACGGCCTCTTGCGTCGTTATGCGCAGGGATGGAAGCTAGGCGAAGGTGTAAACCTAAGTAGGCAATGTGGACATTTTAGAATCTCAGACATCATAACCAAAAACTGTTAGAAGCCCAATTAAAAGCCAAAAAAGACTTCTGGAATGAAGGTCTGCAGCAATTTTTTTTGTTCAGTGTAATGTATCAGCCAAAAAAAGCAAATAATATGTGTTTGTTTATGTTTTTAAGCAGCACTTCCTCTGCTTGCTTAATGCACTCTCCTTTGACCCATCTTTGACGTCCAAACTGCTTTTCCTCTTTGCATTTGCTTATGAAAAAGCCTTTTATCCTATGAATGCAAGGAGCCTTCTTTGTTGCAATAACTCGTTGTATGTTTCTGTTTCTGGGCCCTTGCACTTCCAGCCCGGAGGCTTCTGTGTACAACGTGTGTGCATGTGTGTGCAACGTGTGTGCATGTGTGTACAGCGTGTGTACAGCGTGTGTACAACGTGTGTGCATGTGTGTTTATGGTTCATACATCCAATCCACGGTCCTATGTATGTGATATGCAATGGTGCATGAAAAGCCTCTGTTCACACTCGTGGCAATGATCCTGACACGTGTATGTTTAATGGTCACAAAGGTTCCATACACAGGGGTTACCTTCACCATTTTGGCTGATCGGCTGCTGACTAGTCTCGGCCAGCCACAGATAAATTCAGAAGCTCAGAAATAAGGTTATTTCCTTATTGCCTTATCCCTGACACTGTTTTGTCCAATCTTGTAAAGCTCAGAAATAAGGTTATTTCCTTATTGACATCCCTGACACTGTTTTTTTGTCCAATTTTGTGGAGCTCAGACCCTGCGCATTACAGGATCGTGCCCTTTTTGGGCGTAGGTTGTTGGGCTTGAAGTTAAGCAAATAAAGCGTAAAGCACATCGGGATTGTAGTTGAGGGCTGTGCTCATATTACTCGAAATGCTGTCTTCCTTGGCTGCTTTTGGTGAATTGCCTAGTTACTTGTATGTGCGCATGTGAGTGTGTGCGTATGTTAGTGTGTATGTTTGTGTGAGGATGAAGCACAACAGTAGACCAAACGCAGATGCAAGCAATACAAGAAGGATTATGCCCGCAAATCACTGCTTGCAGCAAATGTGTGTTAGAAAAGGTCATATTCCTACCCACGATCCTAGCTCTGTGAAAATTACGTGTTTGCTTGCTTGCACTCCTTCTTACCCGTTTGCTCAATGCTGTCCTACGACTTATCCTGTGCAGGACAAAGAGCTGCGTAGACTGCAGCATGATCACGAGGTTGAGCAGGCAGAGATCACACAAGAACTAGGAGGCCTCAGCTACCAAGCTCTGGTCAACTCGCAGCTCAAAGAGCAGCTCCAGCACTCCAAATCGACAATTGCACAGCTTCGGGTGAGTGGTATGACGCAATCTCATGTAAGTACACCTGTGGACAGGATGCTGCATGTGTAGGGCTGGCCCAAACCATACATACTTACATACAGTATATGTACGGTACTTTTGGCAGGGAAATTACCATACGTTCTACATACGGTCATATACGGTGTACATGTATGGTTCTGGCCAACCCTATGCATGTGTTGTGGGTGGGTGAGCATGGTTTAGGTCATCGTATGTAGCACAGCTTCAGGTGAGTTATATTGCGGCTCGGCTCCACCGAACGTAGGAGGGGAATTTACACAAGGCCAATGATCCACTAAAGACCAGGTGTAAAAAGATGGTTCCTACAGCGCAAGCTGTGGCAAGACAGTTCCAACTGACATTCGGTTGCACGCGCCTCCAAGAACGTGAGTACTTCTGCAGCAGGCTGCAGAGTACTCTGCAGTTGTATGATGCAATTCTATGTTGGCACACCTGTGCGCAGGATGCTGTATGTGGTGTAAGTGGGTGAGCATGGTTTAGGTCACCGTGTGTAGCACAGCAAAGTGTGGTGGCATCTACGAGTGTAGTAGCAACTGTCACGATTTTCTTGCCATACCCTCTAATACACTTACTACTGTATAATACTGAAGGGCAAAAGGTGTGCTTGCCCATTTGCCCATTCGTAGGTGGAGGAAGGCAAGAACCCAACCCACCTCTCTTTTATGCTACACTTTTGTCACATCTCAAAGCACATTCAGCCACACTCATGCTTGCACCCTACCCCTCCACCATGCAGAGAGAGGATCATCAGCCAACGGAGTTGAAGCTCTTTAATGCTCTACTTCTGTCACAGATCAAAGCACACTCATGCTTGCACACTAACTCTCCACCATGCAGAGAGAGGTTCATCAGCCAACAGAGTTGAAAAGCCTCCAGCATCGGGTGCGGCTCCTAGAGCAAGAGCTCAGCAGCACGCAACACAGCCTCAGTAATGCCTTGGGAAAGCTGACGACTCAACGGCCCGCATCTAGTAGAGCTGGAAGCCGTTCACATTCTCACTGGCATTCCACCGATGGGCCTTTGACAACTGCACCCCCTGACTGTCCTGTCATCTCCCCTTCATCGCCTTCCTCTCCTCATCCAGAAAGACCGCACCCACAAAAGGGCAGAGCAAACGAGAGTATGACGCGCAGTGCCAATGCAATCATGTCAGGTAGGCACCTTTGTTGTTTTTAGGCCAATCTGTTGTTTTTTTCACTTTGAAGTGCTTTCTGCACAATACCCGTCTGGAATGAGTGCCTTCAAGATCAATGTTGCACATGATGCAGTACGTCTTACTTCCTTCAAGGCTTGCGTATTTGAGCATCACATCTCATACAAATGTCTTCATCCTTGACAAATGATGTTCTCATCCTTGACACCTCATCCAAATGATGTCTTCATCCATGACCGCTTCACCAGGGGCGCGTGTTGCGGCAGCAAAGGCGAGACAAAAGGCAGAAGAGCAAGTGTTTGACCCCCTGTACCACGTCATTGCCAACGTGAGCTCCATTCTGCAAATGCTGTGCAGAAGCAGGCATTGCTGTGTGCTTGATCGAGCAAGGAAGCTAGTTTTCTTGGCAAGATCACCTTAAGTATGGAGACCAAATTCAGCACTTGCTCTAAACTGTATGCATGCACTCAAATTAAAAATTATTTTGACGAACTATGAATACAAAATGGAAAGTTGTCCTCATATCAGCTGGCTTGATCCACGTACTTGGCTTTTATTTGGCCATGCACCAGTGTAACAGCGTAATGGACGTATTAGGCAGTAGGCAATAGCAGGCACGTATGACTCATACCGACAAGATCAAAGCTGGCAGCTTTTTTGGGTGTTGTGCAGGTGGGAGCCATGAACCACGCTGCAAAGACTGCCGTACGTGACGTAAGGCATGAAGTGGTCGGACTAGGATGCTCTGCCATCAGCCCAGCTACGCAGGTCAACCAGCCGCAGGTGAGGATTGAGGCGCTTATCCCATTTTGTTGAGCAAGAATATAGGCTACGTTGGCAGAAAAGACCACACCCCACAGTAATTAAGGTAAAGGATTCACTTTGATACCAGGTACCATAGAGCAAACTTTGAAGGTGGCATTCAGATTACTCTGGGGGGGCTATCTACTGGCTCTGCAGCAAAGCCAATCTGGTGCACCTCCTCCTAACCTCTCCTAAATCCTCCGCAATTGCAGGCCACCGCGCATCTAGAAGCTGCTCTTCAGCCCGGAGTAAAAATGCTTGGTGCTGCAGGGACGAATCAAAAGGGTCCGGCCGTGAAGGCAAAACACTGGCCTGTCGTGGTGAAGTAGTAAAACTGATGGATGGAATAAAGCAAACGCCAAGATTGTGAATTTTCTTGTTGCACCAAGTGCTGGTGCTTTTTTTATGTATACCCTAACTTCATCTACAAAATTGACGAAGCAACAATTTCATTTGCGCACTCCCATTGTCCTCGTGCACTACTTCATCTGCCAAACTTGTTCATTCCACACGTGCTCTCCTTTATAAGACAGACAAGGCCAGACCAATTGACAGTGTCAACCACGCGTGTTATTAATGGTACAAGGTTCCTGTTCTGTCTTGCTTGACGAATTCATGCTTAACAAATTCATGCTTGACAACTTCATGCTTGCTTGACGAATTCATTCCCGGCACACCGTTTTTGATACAGTTCTCAGCTTTCAAAAGGACCCAGTTTGAGGCCTAGAGCGCAATATCCACCAAATCTCCACTACTTCATTTCACTGATCGGGGATTTCATCATTGCTACATCGAAAGGCTACATTTCTTATTCTATGCCATAGGGGAGTGGCCTCACTGCCTCGTCTTTATTTTCCATGAATGCTCTGCTTGCGTGTTTTTGATGGTTCAAGGCGTCACTGATAATCAATTAACAAAGTGCCACGTAATCAATAAGAAAAGAAAAAGAACGCAGATAGTGTAAACACTACTGGCATGGGATTAGAGAGAAAAAAAATGGGATTAGAAAAGGATGCTGCTTTGTGTTCTGCACCACCCAATGGATGCAGACACGCACAACGTTTCATCTGGAGAACAGAAGAGGAGAGGCTTTTTAGTGGGGATCAGGTGGTTGGGAGGCAGAGGCCTGCACACCACCAGGAGTATCGCTCAAATATTTTTGGAGTAACTCCGAGACTGTGGAATGGGTTCCTTGTGTGGCTGCTGTAAATAGTGCCTGTTGCTCCTAGCAGGATGGTGTGGCGGGTTTTGCGGTGTCTGAGTAAGCAAAGCATTAGCAGCTTATGCTGTTCTCGTGCCTTTTCTGCTTGTTGGGTAGGGGAAGTGTCTACACAGCACTTAATTTCAATCAGATGTATATCGCGTTTGTTTGGTTGTATGACTCTTGGTTTCATAGCTAGGGGGTATGGATTGGCAGGGCCTTCTGCTAGTCATCACGGGCAGCTCTTCTTGCATTATTGGTAGGGTTGGCCAGAACCGTATATATGCCGTATATTTCGGATAATCCCTGCGGTGAAGACCGTATATACGGCGTATATATACGGTTCTGGCCAACCCTAATTATTGGCAGACCTTGTATGATACGTGTTTGTTGGGATTCGTTTGGGGCGCGGCTGGTGCTGGGTCGGAGTAACTACGATTACATCTGGCTTGCTAAATTTTCGCCTCTGTTGCGCATTGAGATTGTAAGGTAAGAGCTAGGTTTGAACCATTCCTACCAGGCCTGTGTCTCTTCTGAAGGGCGTATAGCTATGTAATGCCATGTTGTACCAATTTTTCACGATTCCCTACATCTGCTTGTGCTAGCAGGCAGGCTGTTACGTGCGATATGTGTACCCAGTAATACAGAGAATTGACATCAAATCAATAACCCTTTTAGCATGTTACACAGACACCCTGTGTACCTTGTTGGATTGCTTTCATAATCGTTTGTCTAACAGCGTTATGCCTTCCTGTTTATGATCAGTTTATTTATAATGGGACGGCTGCAGCCTAACAGTATTTGATAGGTGCCGTCTAGCTTGTGGTAGATTGGGCAGATTGGTGGGCTTTCTGTAAAGTTGCATTGGGCGGCACGCTTTTGGTTGTATATCAAATCTGTGCGGCAGAGCATGACATTTTTCTTTTCTCAGAGGTGACACTTGCACTTTTTCCAAAATGAGTTACTTATGTCTTTCTCGACAACTTGCCTTCCTGAATCAGTTCTCGGTGTTTTGTGTAGCATTCTGTGGACTTATGGTTTGATTTAGGACCTAGTTTGTGTTGGACGTGCATGTGTGCTTTTACAGCATCGAGATCTGAGAAAATGGAGAGCCTTCCTGCTGAAGGCCTTGGCTGGCAGGTGAGTGTCTGGTAGGCGAGCTGGGGGAGGATCTACCACCTTGCCGATTATTTTTAGGTGTTGGCGTATCACATAGGTAAGGTAAGGTAAGGATAAATCACTATATATATGCCTCAAAGGGCATCTCAGCGGAAGTTTGGAAAAAGCCAGAAACTACACCTGGCTAAACAAAAAAAATATAAGCTAGAGGAAACATGAAACAGATGTATGTAGAAGAGAAAAGTGCATAGAGAAAGAGAACGTTTGTTTTGAAGAAGCGCGAAGAGAAAGCATCAAGGAGAACGAGAAAAGAGCTGTTGATATAGTTGATGTGTCTCAGGATGTGTGTATAAGAAGCCTCAGTCAGAGACAGGAAACAAGAGGCTGAGAGAGCCTCACAAAACCAGTAGTGCCAAGAGATCAAGAGCAGCGGAGCAGAAGAGAGAACAAAGGACGCATGCAGCCCCCAAAAACAGCTCCTCTCTCTCCTCTCTAGCTGCCCACCCCACCAGCTCACCCAGCTACAGCAGACAAGTCCGATGCTGTCCTCCACAACTTGCCAATTAGTATTACGTAGGTCAAGGGGAGATAGCAAACTCCCTACTACGAGGTTGAAACGAACTGAAAGTTGATAAATGAAAAGGGAGCAAGAGAGACAGGCTGGAAGAAATAAAAGAAAGTAAGGGGGGCAACCAGGTTGATGAGAAGAAGGGCAAAACGTGTACGAGAAGGTCAAGCACAGGAGAGGAAAAAGGAAGGAAAGCCTGCGTACTTTGGTGTCTACGTAAAAACAAGGTTAAGGAAGACAGGGCTAGTAAAGACAGGCCGAGGGCACGTCTCGCTACACCACCGTGAGGCACTCAACATAGGACTAGGGAAGCTAAGAGTTAGCCAGGCCATTGCGATGACTGGTGCACCTAAACCAACTCTAACACAACCAAAGAGAAGAAAGAGTTCCCAAGAAGAAGGCAGCTGCGCCAGCACGTCACTCTCAGCAATACAAGCCCATACTTGGGAGGCAAGAAAGGAGTACAGTGAGCTAAACGTGTAGACAACAAGAGTTGTTCTACTAAAGGCCGAGAGCAAGGGGAAGCAGGCCAACCTAGACCTAGAGCAAGGCGGCAGGCACGCTAGGATGAGAGCTGCAGTGAAACAGTTAAGGAGCCGTTTGGCCTAGCATACACCAAGGGGTGAGCCTGGCCGATCAGAAAATGACGAGTGGAGATGGGTGTCAGTGGTAATGTGGATATCATGGCCATTTGGATTTTCCGCAGAGTGTTTTGCTATGGTATCTGTCACGCCCAATCAGTGGCAGCGACAATCGTGTGACAGAGCAGTTAATTTGGTTGCCAGTTGAGAGTTTCTGTGTGTCTTGCTCAATAAGCTGGGTGTGCCAGTCTTATTGATACCCTGTATGATCTGGATTTTATAGTTTCGGTAATAAATTGACAACTCCGAGCTGTCACGGGTCGTGAGCATTCTAAGAGGTAACATTACCGGGGACCCGCCCTCAAGAGACCCTGTACCGTGTAAGGTCTTTGATTCTTGTTATTCGCCTAGTCATATTAACGTGTACCACGATGAGACCGAGAATGTTTGAGTACACGGTTCAGCTCAGGGAAAGGACAGTGGTGTGGCAGCCAACCAAAGATGAGTAGCACTAGCAGAGATAGACACACACGAGCACGAGGATCAGCAGAGAACGCACAGGCGTCGTCCTCACGTATTTGCTCTAAGTTTACGGCATGATTTCTTATGTCCAGCCCCACCACGCAGGTCACGATTGCTTCCTACTTGCAGCAGTGCTATCCTTTAAATAGTTGACTTGATTGACAGAGTTCGGAGAGCTGTTACGTGTAGAAGTCGGCTTGTTTTTCTAATAGTTGGATGGCAGAGGATTTGACTGAAGAGTTTTGGTGGTCTGAAAAGATTTTGATAAGGATTGTGTGATGTGTAGCAGCGGCTCTTACAGCAGCTGGTCCACAGCTGGTGATTTAAGTTAAGAAAGGCACTAAGCCTTCTTTTTTGTTGAAAAAAGAGTTTAATTATTACACCTAATAGAAAAGATAAAAAAGGGTGCTATCTAAAAGATATCTCTGACCACGCACTTTTGCGTAAATTAAACTACACGGGTTAGACGAACGTTTTATAAAGACTCCCCATTGTAAGATATTTAATAACTTTAAATAACTAACAAAGTTACAAACAAAAAAAGTTACCCATATAGGGACCTATTTTTTTAGTTTTTATTAAGTAAATAAGGAGATGTTATTTACACCCACTGTTTCCTTCGTCCCCCGCCAGGGGGCGGGGGAACTCGGATAATTGAATTTTTACGGAATTGTCGCAGCCGAGTTCCCCTGCCCCATGTCGCATAAAAATGGAATTAATTGAATTTTTATGCGACATGGGGGCTGGGAACTCGGATAATTGAATTTTTATGCGACAAGATTAAATTTGATTGCGACAGCAGGACTCCGCGCGAGGCCCGCGGCTCCGTCTGCGGTACACCGCGGTCAATTATCCCACGGACTTTTTCGGCTGATTCCCTCGTCCCCGCCCCCGGGGGCAGGGATCTCGGAAAAGTCCGTGGGATAATTCTCGCTGATCGCCACACGAAGTTGAGTACTTATAGTGTCTGGAGCCGGAAATTGGTAATTAAATGCTCAGTAGTAGAGGTTGGTCTACTTGAGGCTGGGAGTTGTTATTGTTGAGGTTGTTTTATGTGCTCCCTGCACCACTGGAGTAAATGGGTTCACACCGTCTTAATTCATGATATCATGCTGCACAACATCATGCAATTAAAACATCTGCACATGTGTTATTACACAGTTTTCAGATTTCAGTTTTCAGTTTTTTAGCTGAAAGGCAGCTTCTAGGGGACATATAGGTTTGCGCACTTATTCAAATTCACCATGTATGCGGACATGACACACCCACCCACCACATTCACACCCCGCACCCACACCCATCCACCCACACACGATGCTTAATTGGAGCATAATTGATATGTTATTGCCACGCCCAATCGTTGGCAGCGATGAATCGTGTGACAGAGCAGTTAAGTTGGTTGACAGTTGAGAGTTTCTATTTGTCGTGTTCAATAAGCTTCCAGTGGATGGCCAGTCTTAGTGGATGTGCTGAGTCTTATACTTTGCAGTGACAGTAATTTGATCTAACAGCATACCTAAGCATTTCTTCTTTTTGATAGGGAAAGAAGAAAGGAGAAATGGGAACACACAATGATCAAGCCGTGTACCCATTGTTTGTGCCGCTGCTGTTTCGATCACTTGCACTGGTCATTATTGATTTGTCACACATCAAGTCTGGCAGAGGCACATCCATTGGTTCAGGGTTCTATCTGTCTTGTACTTTAACTGATACAGCTACGTCAAGACAGCTTAGGAGCTACATGCATACAGCTGTGTCACTCTCAGCAATCACATCTTTATCAGCTTACTCATTAGTTTGGGGTTCAATGTCTTTTTATTGTCACGACACAGTAGGCAGGACGAGCAGCCATTCCAGGCATATTACCTAGAGTTTAAAGATGAAGCCAAGTATTACGTAGAATCGCTGGTAGAATCGAACCTTTTTACATCTCGTTTTGAAGTGCATGACCTGGTTTGGAAAAAACAAGAAGTCAAAACCCTGGCCGCCAACCAATTCTTAGCCATACTTCTGCCGCTGGAAAGAAAAAGCAATGGATTACAGAATAATAAACACCATGAATGTGTAAGGGCTGTATAACAAGATACCTTTGAATAACAGCAGCATGTCATTCTACTGTTTAGGAAGGAGTGTGGGCAAAGAGGAAGGCGAGGTCCACACAATTATTGGGATGCTGCTGCTGTGCTGCTCTGCGCCGATATACCCCAGACTCCTGCTGTGGACCCACCACAATAACGCCCTCCTCATTTACTAGCTCAACCCCAACACCCTCTGAACCAGCCAACGAAAAGGCCCTCGGTACCGGAAGCTCCCATTTTCTGGCATGCTTTATCGTGCTGAAATAATAGCAGCTTCCCCCTCCTTGCGCACCACTACCTCCACTGTGTGCCTGCTCCCCCCTCTCCTGCTGCAGCTCTATGCGGCCCTGCAAGCACAAGTATTGACGGCTATCCCATTCAGTGTTGTGCACATACGGCGTCATTCAAAAATGGCACCGTAAATAACGGCGTTACCGTCACTAAACTCTGACGATTGACGGCTTAACTTACTATTTTCACCGTCAATTTGACATACATTACGCCGTCAGCGTCATTTACGATTGACGCCGTCAAGCGTCAGGTGCACAACACTGATCCCATTGCTGTAAAAAGCAAGATGATGATGCATCAGCTGCTCGTGCAACTTCACACAGCCATTGCATCAGCTGCTCGTGCAACTTCAGACAGCCACTGCACGCATGCAACGATGGCACACAAACAAGGCATAGCCATCAGAACTGAACACGGCCATTCATGACCTGACGCAGTATTTCCCTGACCAGTATCAAACCTGCCGTCGAAAAAGTGTCAACGCAGCCATCATTACTCGACTTCATCCCCTGATCACCACTTGTCATGCTTTAAGCGAGCTGCTTGCGCAACCATCTCAATTACCAAGCCAGATCAAGCCGACACCCACCTGGTGTGCCAACCCACCTGGTGCGCCACCCACCTGGTGTGCCACCCACCTGGTGCGCCAACCCACCTGGTGTGCCAACCCACCTGGTGTGCCACCCACCTGGTGTGCCACCCACCTGGTGCGCCAACCCACCTGGTGCGCCAACCCACCTGGTGTGCCACCCACCTGGTGTGCCAACCCACCTGGTGTGCCACCCACCTGGTGTGCCACCCACCTGGTGTGCCACCCACCTGGTGTGCCACCCACCTGGTGTGCCA